>Ga0070735_10000565_pt1 | contig 39721 bp, 44 predicted proteins | sample Coa_R1_FD_66443 | JGI IMG/M metagenome (GOLD analysis project Ga0070735, IMG submission 66443) | Surface soil microbial communities from Centralia Pennsylvania, which are recovering from an underground coalmine fire - Coalmine... | ecosystem: Environmental > Terrestrial > Soil > Unclassified ... | reverse complement strand
CCGCTTGCGCTTCACCAGCCGCCACGATTGTGAACAAAAAGGGTTTTGTTTGAATAGTAAATTCCATCTAACGGCACGTGTAACGATTGCCTACTGTCTCACCTCAGGGGTGCAGTCCATCTTCTTTTCAGTCCCTGACGCAACGCTTGCCGGCGGTTAGAGTCCGACTTTGGTCGCAGCGGACGAAGTCTGCCTGGCTGCAAAGGGCGTTCTTCATGCCTCCATCTGGGCCGGAAACGGGAGTTACGCCACCATGCGTAACTCCGCTACAACCCGCGTCATTCCAGGCGATTTCTGATTGATGCCAGCGTAACCGGATGGTCAAAATCGTCCTCTTTTCAGCCCCTGACGCAACACTTGCCGGCGGTTATAGCCGACTTTGTTCGCAGCGGACGAAGTCTGCCCCCAACTGCTGGGGCGTTCTTCATGCCTCCATCCGAGTCGGAAACGGAAGTTGCGCCACCATGCGTAACTCCGCTACAACCCGCGTCATTCCAGGCGATTTCTACTTGATACCAGCGTAACCGGATGGCCAAAATCGTCCTCTTTTCAGCCTCTGACGACGCTTGCAGACGGTTATAGCCGACTTTGTTCGCAACGGACGAAGTCTGCCCCGGGCTGCAGGGGCGTCCTTCATACCTCCGTCTGGGCCTGAAACGGAAGTTGCACCACCATGCGTAACTCCGTTACAACCCGCGTCATTCCAGGCGATTTCTGCTTGATACCAGCGTAACCGGATGGCCAAAAATCGTCTTCTTTTCAGCCCCTGGCGCAACGCCTGCCGGCGGTTATAGCCGACTTTGTTCGCAGCGGACGAAGTCTGCCCCGGCTGCAAGGGCGTTCTTCATGCCGCCATCCGGGCCGGGAAAGGAAGTCGTGCCACAAAGTGCAACTCCGCTACCCGCCGCCGGCGGGCCTTCCGGCTGCGTCATTCCAGGCGATTTCTGCTTGATGGCAGCGTAACCGGATGGCCAAAATCGTCCTCTTTGCAGCCCTGACTTAACGCTTGCCGGCCCGGTTATAGCCGACTTTGTTCGCGCAGCGAACGAAGTCTGCCCCCCGGATGCAAGGGCGTTCTTCATACCTCCATCTGGGCCGGAAATGGAAGTTGTGCCACCATGTGTAACTCCGCTACCCGCCGCCGGCGGGCCTTCCGGCTGCGTTTTTCCGGGCGCGGCCCGGTCGGCGGTCCCGCAAGAGAGCGTAACAAAGCCGTCTTTTCTTCCACCCGGCTACCTGCCTTTTGACCCCACCGCCTGCTCCCGGCACTGCGCGGGCGGGTAATGGGATCATTTCTGCATAAAACGACCCCCTACCCGCGGATTCCGGCTTCCGCTAACGCCCCGGTCACGCCGGCAAAACGGCTCAAATTGTCAAAGAACATCTTGGCAATCCCGCTGACGAGCGCCATTCGGGGCGGGCAAAATAGAGCAGGGAGAAGTGCGATGCAACTTTCGCACCATAAATGCGGCCTTTAGCGCTTGACCCGCCCGTACTCCCAGAGGGCAGGATAGTCGTCAAAAATGAGCACTGCAACTTTAGTGCACCTAATTCTTTTGCTACTCCCCTGAAACAACAAAAAACCCGCCATCTCTGGCGGGTGATCTTTGGGAATTTGGGAAAAGGTTAGTTTTACGCCCCTTCTTCTGACTCCTGCTCCTGGCGCTGCTGCTCTGCGGCCAATTCCCGTTTGCGCCGTTCAGCGCTAATCAGAACGTCATCCGGGTCTTCAAGCTCCATTTCCCGTACCCAACACAGCCGGTCATAGTACAGAGCATTGTTCATGAGGCGGTCGCGGAGGGTTTCCAGCAGCCGCAAACTGGCTTCGGCTTGCAGTCTACCGAGTATGTTGCCCCAGGCGATCAGGTCTTCTTCAGGGAAGAAATTGAATCCTTGCAGGGCTTCAAGGTTGCGCGTGTCCTGCTCGAATCCGCGATTGAGGTTGGCAATGGCGCGATAGGCGCTTGAGGTTGTGGGCAGGGGTTGGACGTAATTTAATCGCATAGGCGCATCCGGCAACGGCCTGGCGGGTGCGGTCGAGGGTTGAGGCGTGGGCGGCTCGTTTGCGCCCAGAGATGGAGAGGCTTTAACTTCAGTATCAGCCATATTCTTGCCTGTCCTAGCGGCAGGCGGGGTACGGTTAGGGCTGCGTTCGGTGGTAGAAACACCGGGCGTGGCCCGCTGGTTAGCGTTTGGATTTCTTCTTCGTTTGCTTCTTTTGTCCCTGTTTCTGATACCGAGTCTTTCTGCCATTGGCAATCTTCGGCAAAAGTTCTCGGAGATGTTCAATGTCAGATTCACTCCAAGAGTGCAACTTCATGCGGCCAATTTGCACAACCTTGGGCATTGGCACTTTCCCGGCTTTAACATAGCGGCTTAGCGCCGCTTCCGTAATGCCGAGTGTCCTTGCTGCTTCGCGAGTAGAATACGCAATCATTTGGTATCTATGATACTGATAGTTGAGAGGACAGATGTCAAGCGAAAAAAATCTTCCAGCGATCGTTCGAGTCTGATGGGTTTGGTTCCCGACTGTCACCGTCGAGAACCTGTTTATCCGCTACAAACTTTGGGAAGAGTGCATGATGGAGTTGCCAGGGAAGGCTTGTGGCAATCCTGGCCCAACAAGAAGAGGGGTGGGCACAGACGGAATCCTATCCTGGTCAATCAAGGCACCCCAACCCGTATACGGCGGTCATCGACGATACGTAGCAGATGGCTGGCGATGATGAGCATTTCAGCCGCCTCAATGGGATCAGAGATGGTTACGGTTCGGTGACTGAGTGGATTTTTATAAGAACCGATTGCGCCCGCAAAAAGGGAACTCAGAGCCTCGCGCTCTGATGTTGGCAGGCTCTTATCTGTCAACGAGCCCTTTTCGTGGTGAAACGCATTGCGCATTAGATCAACTCCTATGATTCGGGCGTCATAACCACAGGCTGATCGAACCGCGATTTCGACTTCTTTGAATGCCTCAAACACAGCGGTGTCATATTTACCCCGAATAAAGGTTGACCAAGCTTTGTCGGCAACCCTCTCGTGAAGTAGCCTTCGCGACAACATGGACGCCTTTCGAAAATCGTCGAAGTCGCTGTCTGTCTTGATCTCGGTTCCACGTTTAGTGATGAAAACAGATCGGCCATTCTGGGCGTCTGGATCGGCAGCGAGCAGACCGGTACTCATCATCCAGTTAACCGCCTCCGCGATAGCCCTTCGTACTTTCGGGAGGTCCTCGTCAGGATATTGCTGGGCTTCGTTTCTTAAAGCTAAAGGCTGGCCAACTGGTCGATTGCAGTCTTGGGCTAAAGTTCGCCAGTTGAAAGTTCCGTCGCGCCCAGCGGCAGCTTTGAGAATGGGTAAGAGAGTCCTGGCTAATTCCTCGGGTCCCATATCCAGGAGCACCTTGGCATCTGGAATCTTTGCTTTGAGTTCGTAATGCATCTTCAACTCCTTGGGAAGCTATTGACCTCGGGGGAAGTGTGACATAGAGTGTGGAGACCTGAAAGTACACAATCATGTCACCAACTTTACGGAGAATCCCTTATGAGTACTGGCACGTGGGTGCGCTGCCGCAAAGTGGAGATTCGTGGTAATGAAATCCATTGCGAACTGGCATCTGACAGACCCTATGATTTGGCTGATTCTTACGCCAAAGCGCCACATATTCAGTTCATTAATTGTGACACTGATCGCAAGCTCCAGGATTTTGTCCGAGCGTGGGGTCTGCTTTACCTCAGGTTTAGCAGTCAAAACGATGAGCGCAGGATAGGGCATGCTGTTCGATCAGTAACAGAACTCCGTGCGTATCAGCGATGGCTGCGGGCGGCGAGAGGCATGATTGACGGAGCCAAGGGCTTGCTCAGTGAGCGTGAATGCTTGTTAGAGTTCCTGCTGGCCGATGAAGAACTGGAGCAGATGAATCCGGCTTGTCAGCCGGATTTACAACCAATCTCGCATTTGAGTCTTCAGCTCGAATTTTGTCCAGAGAGAAATGTGATTGCTTGGCTTCAAAGCTGTTCTGCTTCTGACGTTAGGAAAGCTCTTGCCCATTGTGTTTCAGGCTATTCCACGTCAAGTTGGCCTTGTGGTTTGAGAGTTTATTTCTGTGGAGATAAATTGAAGATCGCTCCACACTATACGCTAGGCTCTCTGTGGGAAGCCCTGAACTGGATGATCTGGTTTGATGAGTGGAAGCCTTGCCCTCCCACTGCGTGCCCCGTGTGCCGGAAGATATTTCGACCGCTGACGCGGCATAAGCAAAAGTATTGTTCGCGGGCCTGTGCACATGTTGTTGCAGTGCGAAACTGGCGTGAACGAAAGCGAAGGGACGCGAAGATAGGAAAGCAAAGTGGGAGGCAAAATGCATGAGAGTCACGCAGACATAAGCGCAACGGCTCACTTTTTTAATCCTAGGTGATCGCAACTCCGGTTGATTGTGTATCAAGAGAGGAAACAAAAATGGAACGGTGGAGTGAGAGAAAGTGGCCTAACGGTTTGAGCCGGGTAGCACGGGAACGAGGGATATCGGAGGAAGAAGCGCTCCGTCAAACGGCGCTGTCTCTGGGAAGGACGGTAGAAGAGACATTGGAACTGCTTTGGGCGGAAGACAAGGTCTTGGGTATACAAAAGGAAGGGCAAGTCTGATTCGAGGGAGGAGGAATTTGTTATGTGGATGATAGCAGCAGTCTTGATTTGTACTGTACCGTTTTCTCAGTCTGCTCCCAAGCCATCATGTATTATTGCCAACAGACACCAGCACAAATTCGGCGAAAACATGTCACGATTGTCACCCCATAAGGGCCTGGATTACATCGAAGGAGAATACCCGCAGGGCATAAAATTTCACTCCGAGTTGAGCGATAAACTGGTACAGCAGATTCAGGAGCGCGGCGGCCATATAGTTATCTTGAAGCGGGATTACTCTCAGGCGGAATTGGAAGACGCAAGAAAGCAATGTGCTACATTTCAAGATTCTGCACAGCCAACCCCGACGCCAAAGCCGTGATTTTTGGAGTCTGCCCAAGTATTGGTACCAATTTGTTTGCTCCAGTCCAGTTTTCTAACAACTGTGCCTGAGAGTTGCCAACTCAAACGGCTGCAAATATATACTTGGCGAATCAAGCCTTGCGGTAAACGAGGTGAGTGCTGACCCTAGAAAGGCGATGGATCGTCATGGCTAATATATTCGGCGATGAGAGCGCAGATGAAAGAGCCGAGCGAGTATTCGCCGTTGCGGCGATCATGGGAACCGATAAACAATGGGAGGAGTTTGTTCCCGCATGGGTTGACATCACAGAAGGGCAGGAATTTCACGCTGCTGAATGGGAGGCGCTAGTTGCGCACGATAAAGAACTGCTCGACAAGAGGCAAAAATCCTACCGGAAACTTACAGAATTGATTGCATGGAGCGGGATGCATGGATGGGGTGTTGCTGTTGATCTTGTTTCCTACCGAAAAGCATTCCCGCACATTACAAGCGATCATGCATATCACAAATGCTTCATCGAAGTTGTTGAAAGACTCATAAAAGACGCCATCGGCCTGTGTCATAGAGATTTAAAGCTAACTTTCGATTGCCGTCAAGGAAGCGGTACAACGGGCAGACTATATGACTGGATATCGAGCCTGCCGCAATGGGAAGGAAGTCTGCTTTTCGCAGACAAAATTAGTTTTGCTAATCGCAAAAATCCACGAATACAGGCAGCCGATTTGCTTGCACGTGAAACCATGAAAGGTCTTTATGACAAGATAGGCCCTAGCCCTCGCTCAATGAGGAAGTCACTAATTACTCTTGCGAGCAGCGCCAGACATTTTCAATTCCGTTTCCTGATGGATGACTACTTCGAGCAAATGCGCGAAGGTCTTGCTCGTGATATCGAGCGCTGTAAGAATGAATACGATGGCTGGCTGCGGAAAATGGGCGCACAAGACAATTTAGACAATCGCCATCGATTTATGATCTGGCAAGACGCGCAAGCATTGAGAGGTGAGCGTCGGACGCAGGAGCGAAGAATACCGGAAATTCGACAGAGGAATGGAGCGGATCATGAGCGTTCCTCACAGCAAGATAAATAAGAGTTCCAGCGCTTTGTCGAGGGCGGAATCGCGGCCGTCGGCCAAGTCTTCCTTCGGAAAGATCGGTGCTTCGATATCCGGCCGCACGGCGCCCGACGCCGCGTCCGAATGGCCGAACCGTAGCGGACCCTTCACGCCCGACGCGCTTCGCGGCGAAGCCCTTCATGCACCAGCATCTTGAGGAGGGTCTGGTATCCGATGCCCTTTCGCGTTGCGAGTTCTCGGGCCTTGGCTACATCGGGTTCGGGCAATCGCAACGCAATTTGGACGCTGGCGGCCTTGTTCAACCGACCGACAAGGCGCGAACCCCTCGGCACACCTCCTTTCTTCCCGGTACCGACCGCCTTCTGCTTTACGAACTGGCGGCCTTCTCGGCTGGCCCACCAGTCCGCCTCCTGTGCTTCGTTGGCGAACTTGGGCATCACGATCGGTTTCTTTTTCATCACCTTCACTCCCCTCGCAAGCGCCGGGCGAGGTAATCCCTCTTCTGCCCAGCATCCAAGTCGTACGCGGTAACGACTCGGATCGTTTCGCCACGCTCAACCAGCACGACAGCAAGCAGCCGTCCCGAATCTGTCTCGCCGTAATAGACGTAGCGCACTTCCCCCTCCACGTCTTGCTCGTAGATCGGAATCGGGTCATTCGACAGTGCTTTCTCGACTTCTTCAGCCTTGATCCGGTGCGCCGCAATCTTGCGCAGATTGTTTGTGTCCCAGTCGAACACCGCATCTCCATTGTATATGCATTGCATGACTGCCCGACGATGGGGAGCGAATTCAATCCATAGATTTGCTTAAATACGCAGTTTGCGTAATAATTTACGCAAGATGCGTATCTCGGTCGCTTTGGATGCTCTTTTTCCTGGAATCCGTCGTCGGCTGCTTGCGGCCACTCTTACCCGACCTGACAAATGGTGGTATCTCTCTGAACTCGCTGACTTTCTCCATACGAGACCATCAAGCCTGCAACGTGAGCTTGGAGCACTGGTCCAGAGCGGCATACTGCAACAGCGCCGGGATGGGCGGAGAACGTATTTCAAGGCGGAAACGCGGTCGCCGATTTTCCGGGATCTGCGGAGCATATTCGAGAGGACTGTTGGGCTTGTACCTACGCTGCAAACTGTATTGCGGCCATTTAACAACAGGATCGCCTGCGCCTTTATCTATGGCTCAGTAGCGCGCCGCGAGGAGCGCGCCACAAGTGATATCGATTTGATGATTATCGGAGAGGTTGGATTGGCGGAACTCTCGCCCGCTCTCCGAAAAGCCGAGAAACACCTGGGCCGCGAGGTGAACGTTACAAACTATTCGGTTGATGAATTCAGCAGGAGGGTTGTCGTGGGCGATCATTTCCTGACGACCGTTCTCAAGGGAAATCTTGAATTCGTGAAAGGTGAACAGCGTGAGTTGGACGCAATTGCTCGCGAACAATGAAGTCAAGCAGCACAAAACATCGAAAACAGAACTAGACAAAATTCGGGCTGCCATCCGCCGCGATCTGGCAGATGCGTCGCTGAAGGGCCTCTCACCGGACAGACGGTTTGCCACTGCTTACAATGCCGCCCTGCAAGCCACAAAAATGGCGATTGCATGTGCCGGTTACCGAGTCACGCCAGGAGGAGGACATCACAGAACCTCTTTCGAAGCCGTGAGGCTGGCGGTTGGTAAGGCTGCGGACCCGTACGGTGACTATTTTGACAGATGCCGGCGTAAGCGAAACGTGATCGATTATGACGATGCGAATGTAGCCACGGAAACAGAGGCTCAGGAAATCGTGGAAAAGGCGGTCGAGTTCGTTGCGGCGGTCGAGCAATGGATCGTGGCGAAATACCCCTCTTTGAAGGCATAGGCAGTTCAAAAGATAATCCCAGGCGGGATAGACGCTCCTACCAAACCCGGCAGGCGTTCGTGCTGACCATTGCTTGTCCTGGTTTGCAGCCGAAAGCTTTCGCGAAATCGGAATCGTTGCGCAAGGTTCCAAGGGTCCGAAAGCGCACTGGGGCGTGCGGGTCGACCTTGGCTATCACGCGCAGCCGCTCCGGGGTCAGCTCGTGCCGTCTCTGAAACCCCAGTGCAAGGGTTTAACAGTCTTGTGAGAACGCCTTGATGCAGCATGGCCAGGGACAGGTTCTGGGGATCCTTCAACTTTGCCGGGCTCCTAACGTCGCCCGGACTACGTTTCAGGATGACAAGGGGAAAAGGATATCGCCGAGGAGTGGAGCCTCTGGCTCAGGCAAGCGCCGCTCTGCGGCGCTCGGGGCTGATACAAATCATCTGTCACCGTGGTCTACTGCATCCCTAAAATGCTCTAATTTCGGCTTCACTGCAGGCCTTCCTGTTTGAGCGCCGCCCGCAGCTTAGACTCGCTATCGTCGCCAAAGCCCGTAGACCAGTACGTGATCTTACCCTCGCCGGAGATCACGATAAATGCAGGGATGGAGCTGACTTTATACAGATCGGCGACCGATTTCTCCTGGTCCAGAAGGTTAGGGAGGGCGATTGGGTTGTGGGCCAGATAGCCCTTCACCGTATCGGGGTCTTCGCCGTAGTTTACGGCCAGGGTGACTAACCCTTTGCCGCTGAAGTCCGCATGGAGCTTTTCGATCATCGGAGTGGATTCGCGGCAGGGCACGCACCATGTTGCCCAGAAATCCAGCAATACTGTCTTCCCTTTGAAGTCGCCCAGGCTGATTTGTTTCCCTTCCAGAGTAGCCAGAGAGAAATTGGGCCCCGGCTTGCCGGTCTGGGTGCGCCGGGCGGACGCTCCCGGCAATGACAAATCGTCAACTTCTTTGGCATTCGCCGGGGGCGTGAAAGTGAAGAGTGTCTCAGAGACAGGTTGGTTCATATGAATCATCTTGTAAACCACTGTGGTGCGGGTCTTGGAGGAGACACCCATCATGTCGTTTGTGCTCTCCCACATTTCCTGCAGCACAAGAGCGCTTTCTTTGGCGATCCATAGAATATGGGCTGTGCCCGCGCCTTCCCCTTTGGCGATGCCGGGCTTGAACGAGACCTCCACCACCGCGCAAAGCACATCTTTTCCTTCCAGGGGAAGCGTTTCCTCACGCAGCAACCGCGGCTGGCTTGCTCGTTCAGGGAGTTGCCGGTAATGCTTCACGTAGTTGGCCGGCATGAATGGCGCGTCGTCGGGGACCGCCGGGGCAGAGTTCGCCGGCTTCTTTGTATATTGATGTCCCATGCCCGCATAGAGCCAGGTGGTGGTCCCATCCGATACCTCCATGCTGCCCATGTAGGGATGTTTCGATTCGAGCCGGAACTTGTTGGGCTTGTCTTCCGCCATGATGAGCGGCGTCTCGGAGAGCTGCCTGGCTTCGCCCCATTGCTGGTCCTCGATTACCAAGGCCTTGATTTCGTAGCTGGCCAGGCCGCGATAGGTTTTTGATACGCGGTTCAAGAGCTGCATGGCATCTTGAGATTGCTGCGAGTGAAGCAAGGAAGTTAGCAATAACGCGGCTAGAACGGGTATCACGATGGCGTATCTTCTTTTCACGGAGCCTCCATGAAGCCTGGAATCTATGAAGCATGGAATCTTTATTTCCTCACGTAAAGATCGCAGACGCAAACTATTCTTGCGAGGAAATCAGCCAAAATGTCCACGGCCGTGCCATTTTGGCTCTGTCGATGCCAGCCCTGCGCCTTCTTTTGCTGTGCTTTCTTTTGCTGTGTTTTCTTTTGCTATGCGTTCTTTTGCTGACCCTGGTTATAACCTGTCCCTTTGACCTGTTGCTTTAACCTATACCCTGGGCTGGGCGCTACAATTGGGAAGATTCGAAACCATATGTATCGCGCGCTGCGAAACATCGTGTTGATCCTGCTCTCGGTGCTGCCGGGAAGGGGACAACAATCTGGTGATCCAGCCGATCCCGCCAATATTTTTCGCCGAAGTAAAGAGCGGCTGCTCGCAGATCTGGATCGGTTGCCGCGTTATACCTGTATTGAGACCGTCACGCGCCGCTATTACCGCGCTCCATCGCACTTTGGGACGAGATCGTGCTCGCAGATCATTGCCGACCACGAAAAGAGGACGCACGAGCTATCTCTGCAGGCGTGGGACCGGCTGCGCCTGGACATTGCCGTAAGTGACCGCGAAGAAATCTATTCCTGGGTGGGAGCAGCCCGCTTTGATCAGGGGACCCTGGCCGCAATCGCAGGCAGCGGCCCCTTGGGGTCCGGCGACTTTGGACCCTACATTGGCGCCATCTTTGGCGAGTCGGAGGTGAAGTTTCAGGCTGAAAAGCCATTCCGCGGAAGGCATTTGTTTGAGTATTCGTTTGATATCCCGGAGTCAAGAAGCAGATATCACGTAAAGGCCAAGGAGAGCTGGTTTGTGACTGCTTACAGCGGCACATTTTTGCTGGACCCTCAGGCTGTTGACCTGGCGCACCTGACCGTGCGCACGGCGGAGCTGCCGCCGGAGACGGAGAATTGCCAGGCGATCAGCGAGGTGGAATATCAGCGCTTGCCCATCCACGGCAGCCAGGCGCTTATTCCCACGGAGAGCCGCTTGCTCCTGATCGGCCGCGAGGGCCAGGAGACACTTAACATTGATTCTTACGCCGCCTGCCGTGAGTACGCCAGCAAATCTGTGTTGCGGTTCGACACTGCCGAGAGTCCTCAACAAAATGGCGCGACGTGGCCGGCAGCGCCCTCAACTCGTCCACCCTTGGCAATACCCGCCGGGCTGCACTTCGAGTTTCGCGTAGTCACACCGATTGACTCAGACACGGCCGCCGCCGGTGATCCGGTCGAGGCTGTGCTGCGTTCTCCGCTCCATGATAAGAGAGGGGCTATCATCGCTCCCGTGGGCGCTCGCATCCACGGCCGCCTGGCGCAGGTTGAGCAGCAGCTTGGCTCGCGGGATTTCTTTGAAATCGGCTTGAAATTCGAGTCCATTGAGGTGAACGGAACAGCAGTACCGTTCAGCGCGAAACTTCCGCAGGAATGGCCGTCTATGTACTATGGCTTATACAGGCTGGCGCCACGCAACTTGCCGATAGATTCCGGATTATTCATCTTCCTGGAGGACCATCTCAGGCTCCGGCATCTTGATTCCAGCGGAGCGACAGTGTTACCCGAGGCCAGTCAGAAAGAAGAGACAAGGCCCGCCCGATAGGATTCGGCCTTGGGATTACTCCGAAGGAAAGGCGAACTTCACCTCAAGCACGCTGGTCCTGTCCGCAGCTTCATACTTCCACGTTTTTACCGCGCTAGTCAGGGCCAGAAGCAGGACCGGGTTACCGCCCAATTCCTTTACTTCTTTTACGCTGCCGTCCGGCGCAATGGTTACCTGAACACGCACGATTCCCCGAATATTCAGTCTTCGGGCAAGCTCGGGATATTGCGGAGGTTCACCGCTTCTGAGCTTGCGGTCTTGCTCCGAACCGGCAAGGGTGGAAATCGCGAGGACGAAGACCAGAACCAGCCGCAGCATGCCGTGCCAGTTCAGGAATCGGAAGCCAGTGTGTGTCGTTGGATCGTTGGCAGCGTCAATTTTCATGAATTTATCTGGAGTTTTGTAAAAACTCTGAAGAAGCTCCTTCTCCTGGGGGAAAGACTAACCGCGACAAAAAGGCGGACCAGAACTTCACGAGGATGTCCTGGCCGGCCTTGTGCCTCGTTCGTTGTGGCAACTTTACGACAAAGTTCAGGAGATGTATTGAGTACAAATGTGTTGTTTAACAGAGGCAGAAGACTGCGCGGCTACGATGCCCTGTGGCGGGTTTTCTGTGCAACCGCAAGCAAAGGCTATTCGCCGCTGATAACCGCTGATTAACGCTGAAAAACCATCACTCCTGGCTTTTACGGACCTTGCGGCGGCGTAACCTCAGTCCGGGCCGTTGTTTCTTTGACCCCCCTACCTATCTGTGATACAACCGCCTCAAATGATGCTTTCAACAATTCTCTTTGCCGCTTCCGTCAACCCGGTCCTTGTGGCTTCTGGCATTGCCGTTGCCCTGGGAGTGCTCTTGTTCTTCTGGGGTCTCAAGAATCTGCGGGAGTCACGGACTGTCGCCGGGATTCCAGAGGCTCCTGTGCGCGCCATTGCCGCCGGGCCTGTTCACGTGCACGGTAAGACTGCCGGGGACGGCGCTTTCATGAGTCCAGTCAGCGGCGCGCCCTGCTACTACTACAAGGTGCAGGTGGAAAAATGGGCGCCTCAGGGCAATCAGGCGAATCAGGCCAATCCGGCACAGGCACAGGGAAGATGGGAGATTTTCAAGAACGAAGCCGCGGAGCGGACCTTCTGTGTGGAAGATGGCACGGGCCGCGTCCTGGTTGATCCTCACAGCGCGGAATATGATTTGCCGCAAACTCTGCGCGCGGAGATTGGACCCCACTCCAGCCACTATTGCCATATCGACCCTTCACTCGGCCTGCCCAGGCTTACAGAGAATCAATTGCACGCCGCGCTCATGGCGGACTGGGCGCAGGCCAGAGCGGCTGTCCAGGAGCTGGGAGTGCCGGGCGCCAAAGTGGTGGATAAGGTGCTGGCCGCGGGCCAGAAAATGGGCTCCATGGGATTGTCCATGACCGTGGACGGCGTATCCATCAATCCTGGCGGAATCGGCGAGAGCTATCGTTTTCAGGAAACCTGCCTGTTGGCCGGCCACGAATACAGCGTGATCGGAACTTGCGACCAGAACCCAAGTGCAAAAGATGAGCGCGACGGCAAGGTGATCAGGAAAGGGACGAGCGCACCCTTCCTGATTTCTCCCAAAACGGGAGCGCAACTGGTAAAGAACCTGCGGCTGCAAGGTATGGTGATGATCGTTATCGGCATCGCCATGATGGCCGGCGGGGTAGCGTTCGCGGCGCTTCGATTGTCCGGCCGTTGATTCCATTTTGTTGATTCCATTTTGAAGATGAGCATGAACTACAAACTGATTCTGCTGTTCTTGCTGGTATTGATCGCCTCCGGGTGCGGTGGGCCAAGCAGGGTAAGCGGGCCGGGAACCAAGACGGCAGACGGCCTGCAGTACTGGGACCTCACAGTCGGCTCGGGCGAGACAGCTGTACCGGGAAAGACCGTGACGGTGAACTACACCGGTTGGCTGACGGACGGCACAAAATTTGATAGCTCCCTGGATCGCTACCAGACGTTTCATTTTGTTCTGGGAAGCGGCGCCGTAGTCAAAGGATGGGATGAAGGCATTGCCGGAATGAAAGTTGGAGGCAAGCGCCAGCTACGAGTCCCGCCTAATCTGGGCTATGGCTCGCGCGCCGGCGGCCCCATTCCTGCTAATTCAACCCTGATCTTCGATGTGGAATTGCTGGATGTGAAATAAGGAGCGGGCCGCTGCGCTGGGGGCGCAGTTCATAGAAGCCACTGACTGTTGTTCAAGAGTTGGCCGTGCCCGCAATCGGTGCATCGGGTCCTCGGTGCATCGGGTCATAGGAAGAAACATCCGATGTCTCGGATGCGGTAAGCGCCTCACTGATTTCAAGCGACTTAGCGAGCAGTCAATGGAGAGCAATCAGCATTCAGGTGCGCGTACGGCTTGGCGATTCTTAAGAAGGTCTCCGGCATGGTCGAATGATCGGCCTACAGCAATCGACAAAAATGCTCTGGAAAATCCTGATTGTAAAAGCATCTAACTCCCCCTGCCTTTGCATCCAAATTGTCTGTTTGAGCGGCACATTGCAAAGATAGTGCCCTTCGAATCAGGTGCTGATGCTATAAGGAAACGCTCTAAGCGCACCTGTTGCGTTCTGTGCTCAAGCTGTACGTCAAAAGCCTTGAGCCAGTCATTCTTGTTCAATAAACGGAGAAGGATTGTAGCTATTGAGCTATGTGCAGGACTGTTCTATCAGTAAGCCATCATTCGGCGACCCAGATCACGCGGAACCTGATTCTGGAGCGCGCCGGATATCGGGTGCTCTCTACCGGCGACCTCAGAGAAGCGATCCGGCTGTTTGAGAGTAACGAGGTGCATGCGGTCGTGCTGGGCGATTCCATCAGCGCCGACAATCGGCAAAAACTCGGGGGCAGCCTGAAGCGCCTGAAACCGCCGATTCCCATTGTCATGCTGTGCAAAATGAACGACTCGCGGGCCGTGCGCGAAGTGGCGGATGAGCAGGTGGAATCTTTTCACGATCCCCAGTTCCTCCTGGATGCCCTGAAGCGTGTGCTCCAGAGCAGTGAAAAATGAAAACAGTGTTTCATTCACTCGGAACTGGCGCGGAATCGGAATCTAACATTTAAATAGATAAACAGAAACACTATGCCTGTTCAGATTAGAACGCACAAAACAAAAAACAACTCTCATCCGCCTGAGTTCATGCTGGAAAAGGTACCCACCGGCATTCGTGGACTGGACGAGGTAACACGCGGCGGATTTCCCAAGGGCCGAGCCGCCCTGATCTGTGGCGGGCCGGGCGCGGGCAAGACCCTGCTGGGACTTGAGTTCCTGGTACGGGGCGCCTTGCACTTTCAAGAGCCGGGTGTTTGCATCGCTTTTGAAGAAACAACCGAGGAGATCGTTACGAACATGGCTTCACTCGGCTACGATGTGGCAGCGCTCATGCGCGAGAAGAAGCTGGGGATTGACCATGTCCACATTGAGCCCAGGCAGATTGAAGAAACCGGTGAATACGACCTGGAACCGCTCTTCATCCGGTTGCGGCATGCTATTGACCGGGTGAAAGCCAAACGCGTGTTCCTGGACACCATCGAGTTGCTCTTCCTTGGCCTGAAAGATGAACGCCTTGTCCGCAGTGAATTACGGCGGCTGTTTCACTGGCTTAAAGATGCCGGAGTCACGGCCGTAATTACCGCCGAAACTGGCGCCAACACCTTGACTCGCTACGGAATAGAGGAGTACGTGGCCGATTGTGTCATCATCCTCGATCACCGCGTGACCGAGCAGGTTTCCACGCGACGCCTGCGGGTGATGAAATATCGCGGCTCGGCTCACGGGACCAACGAGTATCCGTTTCTGCTGGATGATGACGGGATTTCCGTGGTTCCTATCACTTCACTGGGATTGACGCATTCCGCCCTCACGGAGAGGATCTCCTGCGGCGTCGCCGGCTTCGACAACATGCTGACCGGCAAGGGGTTTTTCCGGGGCAGCAGCGTGTTGATCACGGGTTCTGCCGGCACAGGAAAATCCAGCTTTGCCGCGGCTTTTGCCGATGCCGCCTGCACCCGCGGCGAGCGCGCCCTTTATTTTGCCTTTGAAGAGTCTCCCAGCCAGATCTTACGGAACATGAGTTCCATCGGCATCAACCTGAACCCCTGGCTCAAGCGGGGATTGCTCAAGATTCATGCCGCCCGGCCTACTACCATGGGGTTGGAAGGACACCTGGCCATCATGCACAAGGAGATCGAAGCGTTTGCTCCTGATGTGGTGGTGACGGATCCCATCACCAATCTGGTTTCGGTGGGCGATCTGACTTCAGTCAAAGCCATGCTGACGCGCATGATCGATCTGCTCAAGAGCAAAGGCATCACCGCCATGTTTACCAATCTTGTGATAGAGGGCGATGTCGACGAGACAGCAATCGGCATCTCTTCCTTGATGGACACATGGCTTGTGTTGCGCACCGTTGAACAGGGCGCCGAACGGATGCGCACGCTGAGTCTGTTGAAATCGCGCGGCATGGCGCATGATACCGGCACCCACAGTTTCAGCTTGAGCGACAAAGGAATATTGATCCATGGCAACCAGCAAACCATCAGCGCAACGCAGGCGCAGTAACTCAAATTCCAGGCAGGCAAGGAAAACCGGTGGAGCCCGCCTTAACCCGGCCTTATGGGAGCTGCGGCTCTATGTTGCCGGCATGACCCAAACTTCCGTGCGCGCCTTTGAAAACCTGAAGCTGCTGTGCGAGGAGCACTTGCAGGGAGCTTACAAAATCCACGTGATTGACCTGTTGGAACGCCCCACGCTGGCCAGCGGCGACCAGATTATCGCCGTGCCGACTCTTGTCCGCCGGCTGCCCACACCCGTAAAAAAAATCATCGGCGATCTTTCGAACACGGAGAGGGTCCTGGTGGGACTCGATCTGCGACCTGCCGGGACGGTTCGGTGAACTTGATGAACCGACCAGGGACCGTGCTTTTGCTGGCCGACCGCCGCCAGAGCCACACCGGCAAAGCGCTTAAGGCAGCCGGATACAGCCTCATGATGACCTTCACTCCCGATCACGCTGTCGCCCTCTGCGTGAACAATGACGTTGATGCCGTGGTCCTGGACCAGGGGCATTTTGTCGTAACGGAAGACTGGTCCGTCGCGCAATCCCTCAAGATGATCAAGGCTCGCATCTGTGTGGTGCTGGTAGTCCGCGGCAAAATTATCGCCGACGAACGGCCTCCCGGCATCGATGCCATCGTCCAGGACGGTGACAGCGAGTTGCTTCTAAGGACGCTCAAAGAGCTTTTCTAGAGGGCGGCTATCACAGAAAATCTCACTCGGGGCGTCGCTTTTCACTTAGCCAATTACCAACCGATCTAAGGGCACAATATAATTTGAGTAGATGCAATCTCCCTGCTATCGCTGCGGAACCCAGTTGGAAGACCGCACCACGTTTTGCCCTTCCTGTGGCGCTCCCCAGATCAAGGTCGCGGCTCCGGAAGGCGCATCGACGAATGAGCCTTCTATCCTGCCACTACATTCAGGCATGCCTGATTCAATTCAGCCGCTGCCTCTGCCGATCAATTTGGACGCGGGAAAAATTCAATGGAAACGATACTGGCGTATCGCGGGCTGGCTATCGGCCGTCGCCGGTATCTGCATTGCCTTTCTCGCTCCCCTTGGCCTGCCAATTTTTCTCGGATCGATCGTCTATACAGTGGGTCGCTACCGTCGCGAGTGCGCAGGCCATCTTTCGGCTCTTCAAGGAGCAAAATTAGGGGCATTCAACGGGTTTGTCAGTTTTGTTGCTGCGTCTATCCTTCAAGCGGCCTTCGACCGCGGTGAGTATCGCCGGCTCATGACGCTTGAGCTGCAGCGGAGATTTGCCGGCAATCCCGACCCCCAGGTTCAGCAATTCGCACACTGGGCGGCCAGCGATGCAGGATTTCTGGTTCTGATGTTGTTCTCAGTGCTTTTTCTTCTTGCCATCTTCCTCATCGTCTCCAGTTTCGCCGGCGCCTTGACAGCCACCTTCTCGAGCAACAGGCAACGCCGTTAATTTGCCGCATTTTCGCCGGATGGGCTATCATGCCGAAGAGTATGAAGACTGCGCCTTCACCCCGCATGCCCAACCTTCACGAAAAGGGACGAATCATGTCTGCCTCAGAGATTGACCGTACTCTGGTCCGTCTCGCCCATGAAATTGTCGAGAAGAACAACGGCATTGAAGACCTGGTGCTGGTGGGAATCAAGCGGAGGGGAGTGCCGCTCGCGGCCCGGCTGTCCGCGCTGATCGAGAAGATTGAAAAAAAGCCTGTTCCCACGGGTACGCTCGACATCACTCTCTATCGCGACGATCTTTCGACCGTCGGCGTGAGTCCGGTGATTCAGAAAACCACTCCGCTTGGCGTTGAGATCGCAAACAAGAACGTGATCATGGTGGATGATGTGCTGTATACCGGCCGCACGACGCGTGCCGCCATGGATGCCCTGTTCGATCACGGACGCCCACGCCGCGTCCAGCTTTGCGTTCTCATCGATCGCGGGCATCGGGAGTTGCCCGTTGAAGCCGCATTCATAGGACGCACGGTCCAGACCACATCCCACGAGATCATTGAGGTGAGGCTCAACGAGGTTGATAAAGAAGAACAGGTCGTGCTGGTCGAGCGGGCATTGTAGAACGCATGTCCCGTCCTCGCTCGCTGCTCGACCTCGAACATCTCAGCGCAGAGCAAATTACTTCCATCCTCAAGCTGGCCAGGAAAATGCACTCGCGCCCTCCCCGGCCGATGCTTCGCGGCAAGCGCATTGCGCTGCTCTTCTATGAGGCCTCCACGCGCACCAGGGTGTCCTTTGAATTTGCCGCAAAGCTGCTGGGTACCCATACCTCGGTGATCAGCGCCACTGCCTCCAGCATTGAAAAAGGTGAATCTCTGGTAGACACCGGCAAGACACTCCAGGCACTTGGCGCTGACTGCATTGTGATTCGCCATCCCTCTTCCGGAGCGCCGAATGTGCTGGCCCGCAACCTGCGTGTGCCCATCATCAATGCCGGTGATGGCATGCACGAGCATCCGTCGCAAGGACTGTTGGACGCCTACACAATCCTGCACCACAAGAAGACGCTGAAGGGCTTGAAGGTGGCCATGATCGGTGACATCCAGCATAGTCGTGTGGCCCGCTCCAATATCCATTTGCTTTCCAAGTTTGGCGCGGACATTGTGCTCTGCGGCCCGCTGGAGTTTCTCCCTGAAGTTGCGCTGACTCTTTCCCCCCGCGTACGCATCACCCGCGGCCTGGAAGAGGCCGTGAGCAAGGCCGACGTGGTGATGATGCTGCGCGTGCAGAAGGAACGTCTGGTGGGCCTGGAGATTGATGTTGAGCGCTACATTGCTCATTTCCAACTCACAACCGGCCTGCTCAAGCAGGCAAAGAAGGATGCGCTCGTGATGCATCCTGGCCCCATGGTCCGGGGCATGGAAATCCAGAGCGAAGTAGCGGACTCACCCCAATCCGTGGTGGAAGAGCAGGTCCGCAACGGCGTATATGTAAGAATGGCCCTGCTGGCAATTTGCACGGGAGTTGCATCGTGAGCGACGAAAACCCTAATCAGCCGCAGATTAACGCTGATGAACGCAGATATAAACACCAGGAGCTGACTCAAACTATTATTGGCATTTTCTACGATGTCTACAATGAACTTGGATTTGGTTTCCTCGAAAAGATATATGAGGAAGCCATGGCAAGAGTTCTCAAAGCAAAAGGTATTGACGTCCAGCAACAAGCGGCCGTGCCTGTATCGTTCAGAGGTGAGAAGATCGGCTCCTATGAAGCTGATTTGGTCGTTGCCAAATCTGTGCTGGTGGAACTGAAAGCCTGTAAAGCTCTGGATTCATCTCACGAAGCACAACTTCTTCACTACTTACGCTCGACCGAGATCGAGATAGGACTTCTGTTGAATTTTGGTCCACGCCCCGGCTTACGTCGGCTTGCGTTTGATAATGAAAGAAAAAGAATCGGCGTTCATCAGCGTACATCTGCGGCAAGTAATTCTTAATGGCGAAGATGATCTTAAAAAACGGACACCTCATCGACCCATCCCAAAATCTGGATGGCGCGTATGATCTTCTGCTTGAGGGTCACCGGGTGGCCCAAATCGCTGCCCGGGGCCAACTACAGGTCCAGGCTGATGAGATCTTTGATGCACGCGACATGATTGTTGCACCCGGCTTCATTGATATCCACGTCCATCTGCGCGAACCTGGACAGTCTTACAAGGAAACCATCGCCAGCGGGACCATGGCGGCGGCTGTGGGCGGCTTTACTTCCGTCTGTCCCATGCCAAATACGTCGCCTATCAATGACTCTCCCGCCATTACCCGGTGGATGCAGGATGCGGAACGTGGCGCCCATGTAAATGTCTTCCCTATCGCCGCCGCCACGGTCGGCAGCCTGGGGGAACAACTCACAGATTTTGCCGCCCTAAAAGACGACGGCGCCGTTGGCGTAACCGATGATGGCAAGCCGATTCTGCGGCACGAGATCATGCAGCAGGCTTTGGCGGCGGCAGCTAAGCTCAACCTGCCGGTAATCCAGCACGCGGAAGATACGCGTATGACCAAAGATGCATGTATGAACTCTGGTCCCACGGCGTTTCGTCTGGGATTGCGAGGCTGGCCTGGAGAGGCGGAATCGACCATCGTGGAGCGCGACATCCGGCTTGCTGCTGAGACCAAGGGGCACTTGCACGTGGCCCATCTCTCCACATCAGCTGCCTTGAACGCGGTGCGTAAAGCCAAAGAAGCAAGCGTACACGTGACCTGCGAGGTGACGCCGCACCACTTCACGCTGCTGGACGAGGATCTTACCGATTACAACACTAACTTCAAAATGAATCCCCCACTGCGCTCCCGCGAGGACCGCGAAGCGCTCATCACCGGGTTGGCAGACGGTACGGTGGACTGCATTGCCACCGATCACGCTCCCCATGCCCAGCACGAAAAGAACGCTGAATTTGACCGTGCGCCCTTCGGAACTACCGGGCTGGAAACCGCGTTGGGTTTAGCGATCTCAGTCTTGCATGTCCGGCACAAGATTCCGCTCCAGAGGATTATTGAGTTGATGACGCTGAACCCCGCCCGCGTTATGGGACTGGAGGGACGCGGCACGCTGGTTGAGGGCTCCCATGCCGATGTCACCATCTTCGATCCGGCAAAGAAATGGACCTTCCACGCCGCCGATTCGGTTTCTAAATCCAGGAATTCCCCCTTCGACGGCCGGCACATGCACGGGAAAGTTGTGGCAACCATTGTGGGGGGCATTTTCAAGTTCCGAACCAAGTGAATGTCTTACCTTCTACCCAGAGAAGCTTCGAGGAGTTAAACCTGCATCAGCCATTCTTTTTCTCCGAGTCCACTGGATTCAAATTCTGCAGCAATTCTTGCCGGATATTGCCGGCTTCCTCGCTTCGCTCCGCCGGCAGGACGACCGAACCCACTCTCTGGTGTCCGCCACCGCCGAATTTTCGCATGAATTCGCCAAGGTGGAAACTCTCAAAGTTAAGCCATGGATTGCGCATCGCTGTGATTTTGGTCGAATGCTTTGAATGGGTAATCCCAATGGAATACCTTGCGTTGGGATAAAAATAGTAAGGCGAATAGCGGTTCATCATCACGCCTTGACTGCTGGCTTCGAATACAGCCACGCAGCCTTCTAATCGTATGGACTGCCGTACCCGCTCCAGGCCCAGCGTGTTCAGTTCCTGGGTCCGCAGAAATCTCTTCTGCACTTCATCGGTCCGGATCACCTCTTCCAGTGAGGCGTGCCGGAGTTCGGTGAGCAGGAATTCGCAGTATCGCTGGTCCGCATCCGTAGCGAGGCTGCGGCTTAAAACGAGCGCCGGATGAGAACTGGAGAATGCTTCGTCCACCGAGTCGTATGCCGCGGAATCAATTTTCTCCGCCCAGCGCACCATCTCTTCCAGACGTGGATCAGGGCCAAGCGTACCCCCAATCTCCCGCCATAGCAGCGAGGCGCAGGAGCCGCTTTGTTTGTCATAAAAACGGGATGCGTCTTTAAAACGAGATTCATCTTTGGAACGAGATTTATCTTTGCGGGCTTCAAAATCAGCTCTCAATTGGTCAGTCAGGAAGCTGGTCTCGTGATGGTCGGCCCAGAACTCGGCTTGCGGATGGTACAAGAAATCAACGACTGCGCTATGCCGCGGCAGACGAGTATCCGGCCATTCCTTCTGCTGATGATAGTTAACCGGCTGAAACGTCTTGAACTTCCACCCGCAGGTCTTTTCCAGGTAAAGCGTGGCCAACACCCCGGAAATCACGCCGTCCAGGCAGGGAAAGTGCAGATATAAAGTTGCGCGTCTGCGCCAGGGAAAGATTGAGAGCATTAGGTAAATGGGTGAATTGCCAATTGGTGCAATCGTCCGCTTGCCAAATTACCCATTTACCAAACTTCCCCAACCACTGGATTTCAACGATCAATTGTGCAATTACGCAATGATGCCCATCCTCTTTCCCACTCTGTTCAGAATCTCCAATGATCTGCTGAGCTGGTCTTTGGTATGGCTAGCGGTCATGATGGTGCGCAGGCGCGCCTTTCCTTCCGCCACCGTGGGATAGGCAATTCCCGGAGTAAACACTCCTTCTTTAAACAATTCGCGGCTGAACTCCATAGCCAACCGTCCCTCGCCGACCATAATGGGGGTAATCGGCGTCTCGCTGACCGGAGTGGTCTTGCCGCCGATATTGAAGCCCAGGCCTCCCAGTTCCTTCTTGAAGAAGCGCGTGTTCTCCCAGAGCTTTTCCATGAGCTGCGGCTCCTGCTCCAGCACCTCGAATGCGGCAATGCACGTGGCCGCCACAGACGGCGGATGCGAAGTGGAGAACAGGAACGGGCGGGCGCGGTGGTAGAGGAAATCGATCAACTCACGCGTGCCACAAACGTATCCGCCCAGCGCGCCGATCGCCTTGGAGAGCGTGCCCACCTGCACGTCTACACGCCCATGTACGTTGAAGTGATCAATGGTGCCGCGCCCGTTGCGTCCCAGCACGCCCGAGGAATGGGCATCGTCCACCATCATGATTGCGCCATACTTCTCCGCCAGGTCGCACAATGCGGGCAGGGGACCGATGTCGCCATCCATCGAGAACACGCCGTCTGTGATCACCAGCTTGTGGCCGGGTTCGCCCGCCACTTCCTTGAGCAGCTCTTCCGCGTGAGCCGTGTCCTTATGGCGAAAGACCTTGATGGTGGCGCGAGAGAGCCGGGCGCCGTCAATGATGCTGGCATGATTCAGCTCGTCGGAAATGATAAAGTCGCCCTTGCCCAAAATGGCGGAAACCGTTCCCGCATTGGCGGCGAAACCCGACTGAAACACCACACAAGTTTCCACGTTCTTGAAGCGCGCGATTTTTTCTTCCAATTCCATGTGAATGGTCATGGTTCCGGAAACGGTGCGCACTGCGCCTGAACCCACACCGTATTTGTGGATTGCCGCCAGCGCCGCTTCGCGCAGTTTGGGATGCGTGGTGAGTCCCAGATAATTGTTTGAGGCCAGGTTAATGACCCGCTTGCCGTCAAAAGTACACTCCGGCGTCTGCGCTTCTTCCAGCACATGCAAAGTGAAATGCGTGCCCCTCTGCCTGAGGTCGTTCATCTGGTCAGTAAGATAAGCAAGCTGTGGACGGGAAACGGTAGTTGTAGACATGACTCCTCAAAACTCTTGAGTGACGATTTGTGATTTCTGATTTCTGATTTCTGATTCTTCAGCGCCAGGCAGGAGCCGATCAGAAATCACAAATCATAAATCTATTTCACTCCATTCGGATAAAGCAGAATCTTGCTCGCTTCTCCCGTCTTCAGGCGGTCCATGCCTTTGCTGAAGTCGGCCATGGACATGCGGTCCGTGATCACCGGGTTCAGATCCAGCTTGCCCGCCTTGAGCAGCGCCGTCATCTGGTACCAGGTTTTGTACATCAGCCGGCCATTGATGCCCTGCACTACGGCGCCTTTGAAAATGAAGTCATCGGCCAGGTTGAACTCCACAGGCCTGGAGGGAATTCCGAGGAGGGAAACCCGCCCACCCAACCGGAGGATCTTGAACCCCAGCCGGATGGCCTCTGATTTGCCGGACATCTCCAGCATCACGTCCACGCCCAGGCCGTCTGTGACCCGCATGACTTCATCGTAGACGTTGTCCTGGGCTGGGTTGAGAACAAAGTCAGCCTTCATTTTTTCTGCCAGCTTTCGCCGGTGCTCGTTCACTTCCAGCGCGAACACCTGGCTTGCGCCACAGGCACGCGCCACCGCAATACAGAAGAGTCCAATAGGACCACAGCCCACCACCGCCACCGTCCGGGCAGCAATTTCCCCCGCAAGGACGGCATGCACAGCGTTGCCCAGCGGATCAAGCACGCTGGCGTAATCGGCAGGAATGCTGGGATCGATTTTCCAGATATTGGACTCCGGAATCTTCACGAACTCAGCAAAAGCGCCATTGGCGTCGACGCCGATAATCTTGACATAGCGGCATATGTGCCGCTCTCCGGTGCGGCATTGGTAGCACTTGCCGCAAGCCACGTGCATCTCCGCCGAGACAAAATCACCCTCTTTGACCGCGGTGACATTTTCGCCCACCGCTACCACGTGCCCGCAGAATTCGTGGCCGGGAATGAGCGGCGGCTTGATGCGGTTCTGTGCCCACTGGTCCCAGTTGTAGATATGCAGATCAGTACCACAGACGGATGCCACTTTCACCTTGACCAGGACCTCGCCGGCGCCGATCTGGGGCAGAGGCATCTGGCGCACGTCCGCGCCGGGTGCAGCCTCCGGCTTTACGACAGCGAGCATGGTTTCAGGCATTGGGTTCCCGGTGCGGCAAAAATCGAGAGGACAAACCTAAATTCTAACAAATTGATCCGGATCGCCAATAAATCGCTGATGCGCGATCCTCAGTGCTGTTCAACGGTGAACACCGTTGCTTCAGTGCGGTGACTTGTCGTTCTGTGGCCTCAGCAGGGCCACAACTTCCTGCTCCAGCACTCCGAAGTCGGTCGACCCCACATATTTCCCCTGGACGAACCCGTGGCGTCCAATCACAAGTGTCGTCGGCAGGCCGAGAATTCCGCCATAGGCCTGTGCCAATTTCTGGTTTCCGGCGATGACTGGATAGTTCATCTTGAATTTGCGATAGAAATCGCGCAACTCGCTGTCACTATCATCAATGGAAATCCCGATTATCTGAAGGCCCTGGTCCTGGTACCTTTGCTGGAGTTCGACAAAGTGGGGGACCTCCTGGGCGCAGGGAGTACACCAAGCCGCCCAGAAGTTAACTAACACCACCTTGCCTTTGAAGCTGGATGTGTTGAAAGGTGTGCCGCTCAGGTCAACCAACCAAAGTTGCGGGGCCTGAGGAACGGCTGTGATAACAGGCCCGCCAGAGGGCGCACGTCCGGGCCAAAAATGTGAAATGTAGCCAAAAATTGTGCCGGCGATGACCAACACCAGCAAGGGGTACAGGATTTCGAGCTTGATCCTGTTCCAAGTCAACGTTTATTCGCCTTTGGCTACAGGATAGCCTTTGTCAACCCAGTTAGTCCCGAAGCTGTTGGTGAGATACAGAACACGCAGCTTCTGGAAACCCATCTTCTCCAGCTCTGCATATGCTGGCCGGATGTTGGGGCAGTGCTCCCAGGGACAGCAACCGCAGTAGATCACTACGACGCTCTCTCGCGCCAGCGACTTCGCCCGTGCTCGCAATTTGTCCAGCCCGTCCGGCTTACTGGTTGGTCCGATGTACTCCGCGCCGGAGATGTGGGCCTGCACATAAAAAGTACGTGGCCCAACGTAAAGCACTACCGGCTTTTGCCCAGTAGTTGACTGAATGACTTTGGCCAGTTCTTCCGGCTGCATCAATTGCGGACTTCCGGGCGCCAGATCGTTATTTTGTCTGTTAGGGGTCTGGGCCGAAACAAAAAAAGTGGTGAGGAAAAGTGCGGCGAATAATAGGAATGTGCGCTTCATGGAGTGACTATCGGGACTGACTATCTTAAATGATTCAACGCCGGTGAGAGCAACTGAATGTTACTGAGGAGCAGTCATGCGAGTGGCCTCTCCCGGCTGCTTTGCCGGATAGAACCATGCAAACAGCGGAAAGGCTGCCCCCAGCAGCACAAAGACGAATACGCTTCCTTCCGGACCAATAGTTCCGCCGGTAAGCCAGCGCGGACCTTGATGGAGGGTTGAATTGAGGAGGTGTCCTGTGGCCAGGAAACCGCTGTCAGGAACGGAGTAGATGAACGTCTCCGCATAGTCGGCGGCGGCATGGAAGCCGATGGCAAACCAGAGGTTTCCGGTACGCTTCAAGGTAAAGCAGGCAAACAACCCGAACATTACGACTGAGAGTGCTCCCACCAATCCTTCATTCGGGTTGCCAAGGTGAACGGCTCCGAACAGCACGGACAGCAAGACCGCTGAAGGCCAGAATCCCATGCCGGTGGCCAAAGTGAATTGGGCGTAGCCACGGAAGGTGAACTCCTCATTCACTCCCACCAGGACAAAGCTGACCGCCCACAGAGCAGCGTACCCGGCAAGCCTGGGGCCGGCCAGCGCGAGAGTCCCAAACGAGAACCCGCCCAAAGCGTAAATCACTACGATCTCGACGCTCTCCAGGGCCAAGCCCCACATCGCACCCTGCCAGAAAAGCTTGCCAAATGCGCCTTTCAGCGGAATTCCATAGGAGGTAAACGAGCGCTTCTCGATCCGCGACATGACGAAGGCGGCAAGAAACGCTGAGCTGATAAATATCAACTCCAAAGTGATGTCGAGTGCGGGAGTCAGGGTGCCCTTTGGGGTTGAGCGTTGAAGACGGGTGAGTACCGGTAGGCGAAATCCTATGCCCCACAAGCAAACAAGCAAAATGGCAAAGATCAGAAATCGCCAGCCGGCGCGAATGCCGCCCGGGCCTACAAAAATCTTCCGCAGCCGGCTGACGGAAACGGGCGGAACCGGAGGAGGCGGGGTTGGAACCAGCGGATCAGCTTGAGAACTCACAATCGTTTAGACGGACGCTCCGGCCTTGAAGTTAGCATCATAGCCTTTCACGGATGTCGGCATCCGTGGCCTTCCCGGATGTCAGCATTCCTTGGCTTTCACGGATTTCAGCATCCGTGGCTTATTACGGTGTGAAGGCGCCTGAGTGCTTCAAGTAGTACACCCACGCCGCGACCGATCCAATCATCACTGCGGCGACATGGAATGCGATGATGCAAGCTACGAAGATGACAATGAGAGGATTTGTTTCTTCCTTCGCCTGAACCTCAGCAACGACCGGCGTTTTCTGCTCAACAGCCTTCCTGACAAAAGGAATGGGTTTATGAATGGCGGGTTTACCCAACAATGTAGCGCTCATAAATGCCTCTGGTGACAACACTAATGCCACCAGCAAGGTCTGGCTGTGACGGACATCACGTTACTGGTGTGATCTCAAGATGCGACCCGGTGCGCCAGATGCCCTGCCGGCCGCGTCAGCAGGCCCACTGAACGGCTTTCAGGACAAATATTCCGTGGCCCTAATTCTCCTCAGCGTTCTCCGGCGGAAGAGGTAATGGGCAGGAGCAGGACGGGCTCCAGCATAAAATCAAATTTGTTGATCACCTGGACTGCCCGGCTGGCCACGCATTCAGCCACGGGCTCCAAGGTGATGACAAAGGAGAGCCGCTCCTTGGGCATGTGTGGTTCCTGTATCACGGAGTCAATATTGATGCCTTCGCGGGCTATCGCCTCAGCCACGCGGGCCAGAATTCCCGGATGATCCCTGACAGTAAGGCGCAAATACCAGCTTACCGGGCGCACTCGCTCTGCCAGGGGCAGCTTCTCCGGCTTGTGAAATCCTGGCAGGCCGTTCGGCACGCTCTGCCCCCGGGCAAGATGCCGGGCAATCTGCACCACGTCAGAAAGTACGGCTGTCCCGGTAGCACCTCCTCCTGCTCCACGCCCGTATAGCATCTGCGTGCCTACTTTCTCTCCGGCAAGGAAAATGGCATTGTTGGGTCCATCGACTTTGGCCAGCATGGAGTCATGCTCCACCAGCCACGGCCCCACGGAGACGCTGATACCCCCGCCATTGCGTTCGGCTGCAGCGACCAGGCGAATGGTTGAATTCAAGCGGCGGGCATAGTGAAAATCAGTGGCCGCGATCTTCCGGATTCCGGTCACCGGAATTTGGGCAGGCGCAAGCGATGCATTGAAGGCGAGGCGGGCAAGAATGGAAATTTTGTCACGCGCGTCCAGGCCGTCAATATCGAGACTGGGGTCTGCCTCCGCGTAACCGGCTTCCTGGGCCTGCTTTAACGCTTCGGCAAATTGCATGCCGTGGCTTTCCATCTGGGTGAGGATGAAGTTCGCAGTTCCATTCACGATTCCGTAGACTGCCTGGATGCGGTCGGCAGCCAGAGCTTCAGAAATGGCGCGGATGATCGGGACGCCGCCGCCCACCGTGGCTTCAATGCCAATCGGCACCCGCTTCTGGTCCGCCAAGCCAAATAATTCCTCCCCATACTGCGCTATCAACGCCTTGTTTGCGGTCACAACGGCCTTGCCGTTTTCGATGCTGGCACGCACCACATCGTAAGCCACATCCGTCCCGCCGATGGCTTCCACGACGATGTCAACATCGTCAGCGAGAACAACTTTTCTCCAGTCCGAAACCAACACCACGCCATCCAGCCCGGACCCTGAGTTACGCAGTGTATTGCGGCAGGCGCGGGTGACACGGATGCAGGCTCCGCCGGTCCGCCGGCGGATTTCCTCGCCATTGTGCGCGAGGATTTCCGCAGTTGCGCGACCAACAGTTCCGTACCCGACGATGCCCACGCGAACCTCTTTGTCCGGCTGGCCACAATCCGCCGCCACCACAGCTGCTTCTTCAATTTCCGGCATGCATCTGCTCCAATCTCCTTACGACTGCTCCAGCATCGGGCTCCATCGGCCCGGCAAAATGGTCCCCGTGCTTTTTCAGTATGTAATCGGTGTCTTTCAGCATGTGTCCGGTCAGAACGAGCACAACGGTGTCTGCCGGTTTCACGAATCCTGAGCGCACCAACTTTTTCAGGCCCGCCAGGCTAGTGGCGGAGGCCGGCTCGCAGCCAATGCCTTCAGCTCCCAATTCTGATTTTGCAATTGCAATCTCCTCTTCGCTCACCTGTTCGCACGTTCCCGCCGTGGCCTTCAGCACAGCTACAGCTTTTCTCCACGATGCCGGGTTGCCAATGCGGATGGCGGTGGCCCGCGTTTCCGCATGCACGCGCACCAGTTCCCGTCCGCCGTTTTCGCGCATGGTGCGCACCAGAGGATTTGCTCCTTCTGCTTGAATCACGGAAATTCTCGGAACCCGGGTGATCAATCCAAGTTTGTACAGTTCGAGAAAACCCTTGCCCAATGCCGAACAGTTGGCCAGGTTTCCGCCGGGCAGGACCACGTGGTCGGGAACACTCCAGCTCATCTGTTCAGCAACTTCGAAGGAGACTGTCTTCTGGCCCTCCAAACGGTAAGGATTGACCGAATTCAGCAGGTACGCGGGAAAGCGCTGCACCACTTCATGCAGAAGTTTCAGGCAGCCATCAAAATCGGTTTGCAACTGCAGGACGATTGCCCCGTACTCCAGGGCCTGGGCCAGCTTGCCGGTGCTGACCTGGCCGGCGGGAAGCAGGACCACGCTCTTCATTCCGGCATGGGCAGCATAGGCGGCCACGGAAGCCGAGGTGTTGCCGGTGGAGGCGCAACACACGCAAGAAAAGCCTTCCGCCCTGGCCATGGAGATAGCCGCGGACATGCCCGAGTCCTTGAAAGAACCTGTGGGATTCATGCCCAGGTGTTTGGCCAGCAGGCGGTCAAGACCGAGCGCCTGTGCGGATCTCTTGAGCCGCAGCAATGGAGTATTGCCTTCACCCAGAGTCACAACGTGGTCTGGATCGAGTTTTGGCAGCAATTCGCGGTAGCGCCAAACACCGCTTACGTCCTCTGGCGCAACGGAGAGTCTGCGCTCACACCAGACTTTCTTGAATTGTTCCGCAGTCGCGACAGCAGCTTCCCAATCGGGATAGATCACCTCCAACAATTCGTTGCACTGGGAGCAGCGAAAGAGGGGGCCTACGTCGCGCTGCACTACACCGCAATGGACGCACCGTAGCGCGTGAGTTCCCGTGAACGGATTGGAAGCGGCAGTGTTCATCTGAGTTCCGAACCCACCGGATTTCCGGGTTGGACACATGCGGCCACGGCGGCAAAGTCTCCCGGGCTACAAAATTCCTCATGGATGGCGCGCACAACATCGGGGCAGTTGACGGAGGGCACAGCGAAGCAGATACTCAATTCGCTGGCGCCCTGAGCAACGGCAATCACGCTGACGTTCTGCCGGGCCACACCCGAGAAAACCCTGCCCAGGATTCCCGGCGTTCCACGCATCGACTCGCCGAGAACGGTAATCACTCCAATGTCATTTTGCACAGCGACAGGGTTGAGCACTCCCTGGGTCAGCTCAATGCGGAAGATGGCTTGTATGAGTTTCAGCACGCGGATGCCATCCTCCTTTCGCAGCACCAGTCCCAGCGCATGCTCAGGCGAAGACTGGGTAGCAAAGAGGGTATCGATCTTTTCCTGGCCCAGGCGAAGAAAGAGCCGTCCAAACAATTCGGCGGAGTGAACCTCGCGTCCCGTCACCAGGGTGATCAGGGTGGCGGAATTTACGCAGGTGACGGCTTTGACCGGCGAATTGATCGGGACAGCGGCGCGCGTAATCTTGGTTCCCGGGTTTTCAGGTCGAAATGAATTCTTGATCCAGACGGGAATACCAGCGTCCATGGCCGGGTAGGCAGCTTTGGGATGAATGACCTTGGCGCCGTAATAGGCCAGTTCGATGGCTTCGGCAAAGCTGATCTCGGGCAAAGTAGTCGCGTCCGGACAGATGCGTGGATCGGCACTGAGGACTCCATCCACGTCCGTCCATATCCACACTTCATCTGCGCCGGCGGCAGCGCCAAGGATGGTGGCCGAATAATCCGATCCACCACGCCCCAGGGTGGTGGGCTGGCCATCTTTGGTTGCTCCGCTGTAACCCCCGACCACCGGAACCGCGCTGCGTTCCAGAATGGGAACCAGCAACGCGTTGCAAGCCGCCGCGGTAGATTCCATATCCGGGGCCGCATGGCCAAAATTGTTGTCGGTGATAATTACATCTTCCGCGCGAACAAACTCACAGCTCCCGCCCGCCTGCTCGATGGTATTGGCCAGCAAGCAGGCTGAGATCCGTTCACCCAGGGCCGCAAGCAGGTCATGAGTCTGGGCGGAGACATCAGAGTGCAGCGCCAGCAGGGCGCGGCTCGAATTGCGGAGCTGCTCGACCACCCGGCTGACAAATTCCAGCACTGCGACAGAGCGGTTTGGCTGGAGGTGAAACAGTTCCGCGACCAGCTTCTGGTGGATGAACTCGAACTGCTTGAGATTGGCTTCGGTGGCGACCGAGTCGCCGCGTTTCGCCGCATCCAGGGTCCTGAAGATCAGATCGGTTACACCCGCGACAGCCGACACGACCACGATGACTCTATCGTTCCGCGCAGCGCGCCCCACAATTTCCGCGCACTGCCGGAAGCGATCTGAGTTCCCAACCGAAGTTCCACCGAATTTCATTACCAGCAAGCGTTTTCTGCTCATATGTTCTTTCCTCGATTGCTAAAGGCGCGTTACTACTGCTCCTTGATTGTCGGCTGAGGTGAACCGTACCTCCGCCGGGACTCCTTCTTCAGCAAAAATCTTTTGTAAATCCTGCGCAATCCGATTTTCGTTTCCCTGCGCAAAGGCAATCACTGACGATCCCGAACCACTGATGGCTATCCCCAGAAGCCCTTCCTGGCGATAGCGCAGGGCGCGAGCAATTCCCGGCACTAACACCTGCCGGTAAGGCTGGTGCAAACGGTCGTCAAACAATTCGGGAAAGAGCTCAAATTTTCCTGAGAAACAATTGGCCGCCAAAAGAGCGGTCCGCTGCAAAGTATGGATGACATCTGCGCGTTGATACGAGGTTGGCAGCGCCTGGCGCGCCTCATGCGTGGGAACCGTGATTGAAGGGGTAATCATCACGAGCTTGATGTGTTCAGGGAAATTCGCTTTCACCGTCACCACCCGGTCCGAGTTATTGCAGAGCGCAAGGACCAGCCCTCCATGGTAAGCGGCGGCGGCATTATCGATGTGGCCTTCCAGTTCTCCCGCACAACGCAAAAGTTGTTCCCCGGAAACTTCTTTGCCGGAATGCCGCGCCCCCAGAAGAAGTCCGGCGACAACCGCAGCCGCACTGCTCCCCAGGCCCACACCCACCGGGATCTGGCTTTCAATCACGACCCGGCCGGAAGCACTGGAAGCGCCAAAATAGTCAGTAACAAAGCGCAAAGCGCGCAGGACCAGGTTGGAATCATCCAGCGGGATACGATCGGGAGTGCTTCCCGAGTATTGCAAGGTCAGACCTTCCGATTGGGAGGGGACCAAACAGGCCTGGAGATAGAGCTTGAGCGCCAATCCCCCGCAGTCAAAGGCGCATCCCAGGTTGGCGGAGGTGGCGGGCACAGCGACGCGCCAGCCACCACCATGCTCGTCTTGTTGACTCTTGCTCATGCTCTGTTTTGCGTTTTTTCACCGAAAGTAAAAAACCCACTCGCTTTAGCGAGTGGGTTTTGATCTTTACTTATGATTGCCTGATCTAGTCCGCCGACTCGCCAGAATGTCGCACACGTGTGCCTGTTGTGGTTGTAATCCACATGGCCATGGCGTCGATATTCCGGGAACCGTACATTAGAATTCAACTATAGCGATGCAGACTTCGTGGTGTCAAGCTGGGGCTAAGGATTTCGAGAAACTTTAGTACCTCTGATGAAGAACAGCAGTTCCACAGAACTCGCAGTATCAGGGAGCACAAATGAAATTCGCGAAGATTGTATTTCGGATTGCAGGCATCTATGGCGTGCTGGTGATTACGCCACTGTATTTCCTGTTCAACACGATTGGCCGGCAAGACCCGCCGCCCGTTACGCATCCTGGCTTTTACTTTGGCTTTGTTGGCGTGGCTCTGGCCTGGCAGATTGTGTTTCTTATGATCGCCACAGATCCTTCGCGCTTCCGGCTGATGATGATTCCCTCGATCCTGGAAAAAGTGACTTACGGCATCGCGGTGATCGTGCTCTATTTGCAGCAGCGCACGAGGGCACCTGACCTGGTCCTTGGCTGCATAGATTTGGTTTTTGCGGTCTTGTTTCTGATGGCGTTCTCGAAGACGAAGAGCTCATAAAGCCACGGGGCGACGCTGAAAGCGTAGTCCGCATTACTTGAGTAGAACCAGGATCGCCTGGATCAAATCCCCGCCTCCTGGCTGAAATACTGGTAATCTTCTCGCCAGCCACCTTGGCCCAGGCCGACGGTTTTGTAACACTCGATGAACTCAATTGCGCGGATGTACTTCACCATCGTGAATCCAAGCTGCGTTTCGATGCGAAGACGGAGCGGTGCTCCGTGCAAAACCGGCAGTGGCTGGCCGTTCATTTCGTAGGCAAGAATCGTCTGGGGATCTTCCGCCAACTCCGAGCGAATTGTGCCGTAGAAGTACCCCGGTCCCTGGGCATGCGGCTCCGATGTGGATTTATTGTCGAACGCGAAGAAAACGATGTAGTGGGCGGAGGGAAGCGGATGGCAAAGGCCGACGATGTGATGCAGAGATACACCGCCCCACTCAGCAACTCCCGACCAGCCCTGGATGCAACAGTGCTTGGTAATTTGAGTCTGTTTCGGCATGGCGCGGAGATCCGCCAGCGTTAGATGCAGCTGTCTTTCCACCAGGCCGCCAATCTCCAGACTATAGTTCTCAAAGTTGTCGCGCGCCATCGCCAGAAAAGATTCCTCTTTCGGCGGCCGGCCGTTCACCCAAAAGTGTGGCGAGATGTCCGCATGTGAGTAATGCTGCGCGGACATTTCATGGCCGAAGAGCAGTGTGCGCACCGGTTCGGTGATCGACTGAGTGGCTTTCTGGACTAAGCGCGGGCGACGACGCGAACACACGGTTGTCAAAGTATGGATGACCACAACGCCGGTCAACCCGGATAGCCAGACCACAAGAGCAAGCGTCAACTGCGGATCGTGCGTCTGTCCCAGAACAATAAGCGCCAGCTCTCTCCGAAAACCATGTAGAGCCACTATTGTGACGTGTCCAATGAAAAATACAATGAATGCACAAAGAGCCAGGAAATGCAGGCTCCGTGCGCCCTGCCGTCCGTGAAAGATTTTGATATACCACGGGAAACGAGCGGCGACGGCTGGGGACATCGCCACTCCTGTCGCAATGCTGACCGGCGCGAGCAAGAATATGACCGCCGCGTAGCTCAATTGTTGTAGCGCGTTATATCCTCCCGGGGTTTCTACGACGTGAAAACTCAGATAGCTAAGCATTGCGTGCCATGCGTCCGGGAAAATCTGCCAGGAAGTTGGAATTAGCCGCCGCCACTCTGGCGTGGTGAAGAGCATTACCACGTATGTCAAACCCGTCAGCAGCCACGCGAAGTCCGCGAGAAAGTGCCAGTGCCGTCCGAGACCCAGATTTTCGCGGCCTGGCAGGGCAATGGCGGACGGGAATGAGGTTTCCTCGTCACTCGCCGTCCAGAGCCGGTCATCAGGTCTCTGCTTTCTCGTGAACTTGAGCCATTCGCTGCCTGGCGTGCAGTGATCGTTCCAGTAAAGCCTCGGATGTGCGCTCAAGATCTCGAGACCGCTGCGAATGAGAAGCGACAGTAGGAGAAAGTTGAAGAAGTGCGCCGCGCGCAGCCACAATGGATAATCAAGAACCATCTTTGATCACATTCTCAAACCTTAGCAGAAACGAGTCCAGGAGCTTCAAGACAGTTATCTTCATTAAAGTTAAACCCCTGAGAGAAAGCGCTTCCGGTCAAAACGGAACACATTTTGAATTTCCAGCTCCAGGCATGACTGTGGACGTAGTGTCGGCAATCCGGAGATTAATCCGGTCGGCATTAGAACCGTATCAGTAACGATAAGCGTGCAACTGGCGTTTGCAAGACAGGGTGCAAAGGAACAGGAATGAGCGTTCATGGTTTGCTTTTGAGTCTCTTGAGCGCCGATCCCTTGTGCATGGCCAGATGATCTGTGGTGTCAGATTTGATTAAATACTGCGGCTCGTCCTTCGAAGCTCGGACCGTGTAGCCTTTAAACGTGATGGCCGAGGTGATCTTTTTCTTGATCGTTCCCCGGACGTGGCCGGCTTCCGAGTTCCACTCCACATGATCTCCAATTTTAAAGTCCTGCTTCATCGGTTGATCTCCCTATTTGGTTACCTTGTTTTATGATTCATAAAAACATAAAAATGGTCGTGATGCGCCCTTCCGCCGCGAAACGCTGTACCAGTTTCTCAAGTTGCGCACTCCCACAAATCGCGAGAAGTGTTCAAAATTGACCGGAAGTCACCAATCGCCACGTCTAGCATATTGACTGAGACAGGCATGAGGAGTGCAGTTCTCTCACAGTGGATAGAGCTACCGGATTCGAAAAACGATGTGACATTGTGTTCAGAGCCGCTGGTACAAGTCTCCTCTTGTGCGTTCGAGTGGTAACAGACGATATCAAACAAGGCGGCGCTAGCTGACGTACTTAGTGCAGTACGTTGGAACCCATGAGGAACAGATCACATCGCACCCAGGTGAGATTGTACAAATCATTCATCTGGCATGCGTAAAGATGATCCACGACTGCAGTTCAAACAGGTCGCGTTCGTTTATAAATCACGTCAGTCTGCCGCAGCGGCAAGGAGTGGACGGGTGTTGTGCTTCGGGCTTTCGCATGTCGAGTTTCATTTGTAGTTCCAACAGGAGGTTAGAACGCCATGAGCAAGATGAAGATTTCCGTCGTGTTTGCACTAACTGCGATTGTTGTTATCGCGCTGTATGCTCAGCAAGAGGATAGACAATCCCTAACTGCGGTGGATGCAGCGATCAGCAATCATGGTGAATCGCTGGTCGATCAGGGCAGGCAGGTCTTCCGTTTTGATACCTTCGGAGATCAGGATTTTTGGGGTGGCGTGCTCGGACTCCATGAAGCCATTGAAGGAGCGAAATTAGGGGGCGTAGGCCCCGGTGTCTCGCCAGCCACTGCGCTTGCCGTCGGATTGAAGGTTGACCAGGACGCGCTTCCGCGAGAGCTGGTTCGACAGATCCAGGCCGGCCAAGTGAATTTGAATGACGCTGCAGTAACACTGGCGCTACTGAAGTTGAACGCGGTCGTGGGACTAACCGGGTTTTTCAAACGCGATGGCACCCTTCAATCCGTAGGCATTCAATGCGCCTTGTGCCACTCGACCGTGGACAATGCATTTGCGCAAGGCATCGGGCACCGCCTGGATGGCTGGCCGAACCGCGACCTGAACGTGGGTGCGATTATCGGATTGTCACCAAACCTCCAACCGGTAGCCGATGTTCTGGAGGTGAATGTGCTCACGGTAAAAGCTGTTCTCAATAGCTGGGGGCCAGGCAAATTTGACGCCGAGCTGTTCATGGATGGCAAGGCTTTCCGTCCGGACGGCAAGAGCGCAGCCACGCTGCTCCCGCCGGCTTTCGGACTAGCGGGAGTGAACCTCCACACCTACACAGGCTGGGGCTCAGTACCTTACTGGAATGCCTTGGTCGCTAACCTGGAGATGCATGGGAAAGGTACTTTCTCTGATGCTCGCCTGGACGATCCGATAAAGTTCCCTGTTGCAGCCAGGAATCGATTCGGACACATGCAGAACCAGATGGACCTTATAAGTTCCAAGCTGGGTGCATTGCAAGCCTACCAACTCGCCATCGTCGCACCAGCGCCTCCGAAAGGAAGCTTCGATACGGAGGCAGCCTCACGGGGCGAAGCGCTGTTTAATGGCAAGGCACAGTGCAGCACCTGCCACGCCGATTCAAGCAAGACTGAACCTGGGTGGAACATGCATACCGCGTCTGAGGTCTGCATTGACGATTTCCAGGCCAGCCGCTCACCCGATGACCGTTACCGAACCACGCCCCTGAACGGCCTTTGGACTCACACGAAGGGCGGCTTCTATCACGATGGACGCTTTCCCACGCTGCTGGACGTTGTAGATCACTACGATAGCTGCAAGAGCCTGGGACTAGCCGGTCAGGAGAAGAGCGATCTGGTTGAGTACTTGAAGTCGTTGCCCAACACCGCGAAGCATGGGGATAGCGACTAGGAGTCTGACTACGAAGAACCGCATCCGTTGAGCAACATTGCCAAGTCTCTCCAAGGAACGGGGCATCCCAATACGCGATTTATGACAAGTGTGCACTGTTGACCAGTTTCTGTCACGGCACATCACGTACTATCGCCTATGGCAACAGCCCTTCCGCCGGAGACATCCATGACTTCGGGGAGTTCGGGCCATTCGACAGCACGGAGGTATTCACCATGGCTGCAAATCCTAGCGCTTGCCATCCAGGCGATAGCAGTAAGGCGTTGAAGAGGCTGCCGCAGTTGGCAGAATCTTTACTGCACTTCGACTTGCCGGCAGAACTTCAACTACTCCGCCAGGAAGACTCGTGGCAGCGCCAGACCGGGCGGAGTGCCAAGACACTTGCGAAGTATCCAGATTTCCGAATCATTCTGGTTCTGATGAAGGCCAATACGCAAATGAACGAGCACCGGGCCGAAGGCAGGGTCTCCATTCATCAGTTGCTGGGAAAGATCAGTATCCACCTTCCGGACCAGAAAGTCGACATGGCTGTTGGGCAATTATTAGTCCTGGACTGTGGCATGGTACACAACGTCGAGGCATTGGAAGAGAGTGCGTTCTTGCTCACGGTCGCTTGGCCCAACGGCCCATCGGGATCCTGACACGGAAACGTTGCCAGGCTCACGGAGGTCTTCAGCCGTTAAAAGCAAGCACCACAGGTTTCAATACGCTCGGCGTTGCTGGAGAATCCTTTACGCTGCGTGTCCGAAATGTGACTGACCCATAGGCCTGATCGCAAGGAATTTGACTGCCGAAACAACGAGAAGCGCATCTCATAAGCAGGTGAAAATGACGAACCTCGATTCGGATGCGTTTGTCTTTTTCGGCGCCACCGGAGATTTGGCGTACAAGCAAATCTTCCCTGCGCTTCAGGCGATGATACGGCGCGGTCATTTCGATATGCCAATCATCGGAGTGGCAAGGTCTGCTGGGGGTCTAGACCAACTTCGGGCGCGTGCTCGCGATAGTGTTGAGAAGCATGGCGGCTTGGATACTGGAGCGTTTGCAACGCTTTCGGCAAAACTACAGTATGTCAACGGAGATTACGACTCCCAACAGACATTCCATGATCTGCGAAAGGTGCTTGACGGGGCGTCTCGGCCTCTTTACTACCTTGCCATTCCTCCCGACATGTTTGCGGCCGTTGTCCAGGGCCTGGCTCACGCGGGCTGCGACAAGGGCGCACGCGTGGTCGTCGAAAAACCCTTTGGCCGCGACCTTGCCTCCGCGCAGACGCTCAACCGAATCCTACATCAGTCGTTCCCAGAGTCAGGAATCTTTCGGATCGATCATTACCTCGGTAAGGAACCAGTTCAGAATCTGCTCTACTTCCGCTTTGCCAATTCGTTTCTGGAGCCGATCTGGAACAGCAACTATGTCCAGAGCGTGCAGGTGACTATGGCCGAAACTCTCGGTGTGGAGGGCCGGGGAGTTTTCTACGAAGAGGTAGGCGCGATCCGAGACGTCGTGCAAAACCACATGTTGGAGGTCGTTGCCCTGCTCACGATGGAGGCGCCAGCCGGTCGGGATCCCGATGCCTTGCGCGACGCGAAACAGCGGACTCTTCGAGCCATGCGGCCGTTGGCTCCTGACGATGTCGTTCGCGGTCAGTTCCGCGGCTACCGCAATGAAAACGGTGTCGCTTCGGATTCGCAGGTGGAAACATTCGCTGCAGTCAGGCTACACATCGATACATGGCGATGGGCAGGTGTTCCATTCTACATTCGGGCCGGAAAGCGAATGCCCGTCACGGCAACCGAAGTATTGGTTGAACTCAAGCGCCCGCCACTGGCAGTGTTCGACACAATCACGCAACTTCAAGCGAATTACTTCCGCTTTCGGCTCGGCCCCAATGTATTGATCGCCCTGGGCGCGCGCGCGAAGATACCAGGAGAAATGATGACCGGCGAAGATGTTGAACTGGTCGTGCGATCCAGCTCAGGCGATGAGATGCTGCCGTATGAGCGACTGCTCGGCGATGCCATTCGAGGCGATCCGCAGCTGTTCGTTCGTCAGGATGGCGTGGAAGCCGCTTGGAGTGTAGTCGATCCGATTCTGGGAAACGTGACGCCGGTTCATGAGTACGAAGCGAAAACCTGGGGACCAGTCGAGGCCGAGCAACTCATATCAGGGGGCGGTCGCTGGCACGATCCCGAGACAATCAGAGAAGAAGCGCTGGTGGCGAAAGAATGATATCCCCGTATTCAGAGCGCCAATGGTTCGTTTGCTTCGTAAATGTGCACAGACGCTAGGCGATAGTGAAGAGCATGAAGATTCTGGTGATTGATGTCGGAGGCACTCACGTGAAGGTGCATCGCCCGGGGCACAAGGAGCCTGTCAAGATTCCTTCCGGGCCAACAATGACTGCGAAGAGAATGGTCAGAGATGTGAAGAAAGTCGCAGCTGAGTGGAAATACTCTGCAGTGTCAATCGGTTATCCCGGCCCGGTAGTTCAGGGACGACCTGTCAGCGAACCCTACAATCTTGGGGGCGGTTGGGTCGGCTTCGATTTCACCCGAGCATTCGGTCATCACGTTAAGGTGGTCAACGACGCGGCCATGCAGGCGCTGGGAAGCTACCAAGGAGGGTGCATGCTCTTCTTGGGTTTGGGTACGGGGCTGGGTTCGGCGCTGATCGTTGATGGAGTCCTCCAGCCCATGGAACTGGCACATCTGCCTTACAAAAAAGGGCGAACCTTTGAGGACTACATAGGCTCAGCGGGCCTCAAGCGTTTGGGAAAGAAGAAGTGGCGTCACCATGTGGCTGGCGTTGTAAAACGGCTGAAGGTGGCGCTACAGGTTGACTATGTGGTGCTGGGCGGAGGAAATATCGGGTTACTCAAGAGGCTTCCATCCAAGGCTTGCTTAGGAGATAACTCCAACGCGTTCCTCGGTGGATCGCGACTGTGGAAAAGCCGAAACAGGTTTGCTCGCGGCCGTTTCGGTCCCTGCGACAAGCGCTCCTCTCCTCAGCGGAACAGAGTTTGATCCACGGATTGAACGTGCGGCACGAACGTGAAAGGAACTCGGCGAAGAACGTTATTCTTGGGGTTACACTGATATCGTCGCCGGGGTGACCGTGTACATCGTGAGCGGGTGCGCGACATGAAAGTAAGGATCAGGCCCGTCGGGCCTCCCAATAGTCCTCAAATCTACCACTGAGACGACAGCAGCGGAGGGCAATGATGGCATTGGCGCCACGAATGGTCCAGA
>Ga0070735_10000562_pt1 | contig 39792 bp, 36 predicted proteins | sample Coa_R1_FD_66443 | JGI IMG/M metagenome (GOLD analysis project Ga0070735, IMG submission 66443) | Surface soil microbial communities from Centralia Pennsylvania, which are recovering from an underground coalmine fire - Coalmine... | ecosystem: Environmental > Terrestrial > Soil > Unclassified ... | reverse complement strand
GACCTCGGACCTCGGACCTCGGACCTCGGACCTTGTATACGTTCAGCAGGTTGTCATCCTGAATTGCGGCGCAGCCGGAGTGAAGGACTGTACGACGTCGAAAGACTGGACGATGCTGGGCAGGGACAGAGTGCATGCCTGAGCGCGGGAACTCCGGTAGCGGCATTGCTGGTGCACCACGTCGTACGGTCTTGGTTTTATGCGGCAACGCTAAATGCGAGAGGGTTTTATTCGACCGCCTGCGTTATCCTGTACCGGGAATTTCCTGCCATGGCCTACTGCTCTTTCTGCGGCACAGAACTATCCACCCCCAATGTCCGCTTCTGCTCGGCTTGCGGAAAGCCTGCATCAGCCACGAAGCCGCCTTCGATCCCAGATGAGATGGCGACCATGGACTACGAAGCCACAGCAACGTACTCGTCTCCTCTGCCGCCACGTCCGCCTTCTTCTTCTGTAAAACCGTCTTCCCGGACCTCCAGCGTCGCCGAGTATCTCATCAGCGAAGGCCGTTTTCTTCCCGGACGGCTCATCGCCGGGCGGTATCGCATCATCGCCCTCCTCGGCAAAGGGGGCATGGGAGAGGTTTACCGCGCCGACGACCTCACTCTCGGACAAGCCGTCGCTATGAAGTTCCTTCCTGACGAGGCCACCAGCAACGTGGGCCTGCTTGAGCGCTTCAAGAATGAAGTGCGCATCGCCCGCCGTGTTTCACATCCCAATGTCTGCCGTGTCTACGACGTGGGAGACGTCGACGGCGCTACTTTCTTCACCATGGAATATGTCGATGGCGAAGATCTCGCATCCCTGCTTCGCCGCATCGGCCGCCTGCCACAAGACAAAGCTGTTGAAATCGCCCGCCAACTTTGTGCTGGGCTAGCTGCAGCCCACAACAAAGGTGTGCTTCACCGCGATCTCAAGCCCGCCAACATCATGTTGGATGGCCGCGGGCAGGTCGTTATCACCGACTTCGGCCTTGCCGGCATTGCCGATGACATTCGGGGTCCCGAAGTTCGCAGCGGCACTCCGGCCTACATGGCCCCCGAACAACTCGCCGGAAAAGAAGTCAGCACGCTCAGCGACATCTATGCGCTTGGCCTCGTGCTGTACGAAATCTTCACCGGCAAGCGCGCCTTCGCTGAAAAGGCTGTGGGAACTTCGCGCGCTCACGGAGATACCCCAAGCCGTCCTTCGTCGGTCGTGAAAGACCTCGATCCCATCGTGGAAAAGGTTATTCTCCGCTGCCTCGAAGAGAATCCGACATCCCGCCCGACGAATGCGCTCGCCATCTCAGCAGCGTTGCCCGGAGGGGATCCGCTCGCCGCCGCTCTCGCCGCCGGAGAAACGCCTTCACCCGAGATGGTGGCCGCTTCGGGAGAAACCGTTGGCCTCCGCCCACGAGTCGCCATCGCGGTTCTTGCGGGCGTCCTTCTCGGGCTGGCATTCGCCATCGGTTACTCCATTCACTACAACGCCTTCGACAAGATGAGCCTTGAAATGACTCCGGAGGTCCTTACTCAGAAGGCACACGAGATCATCTCCCGTCTCGGATACGAAGGCCGACCTGCCGACAGCGCATTCGGCCTCGATATTGACGGAGACTTTCAGGATGCAGTCGAGAAGAACGACAAGCCTCATCCGGATTGGGACAAGGTTCTGGCCTCCCGGCCCACTATCTTGCGGTATTGGTATCGCCAGAGTCCCGAAGACATGGTCGCCGATGAATTCCACGACAATCTGCTGACGCCTGGAATAATTGGGGAAAATGACCCGCCGACCGTCACCTCGGGCATGATCAACCTGCAACTCGATTCTCAAGGCCGGTTGACTTATTTCCAGGCGATTGCGCCGCAGAAAGTGACAACCAGCGGGGACGCCTCAAGACCGCAGTCTGGCGCGCCCTATGACTGGAACATCCTCTTCACTGCGGCTGCTTTGGATCCCTCAAAATTCCAGCCCACCGAACCGGCCTGGAACTCGCTGGGCGGTTCTGACGCACGCGCAGCCTGGACCGGAGTCTGGCCCGGCACAAGCCGTCCTCTCCGCGTCGAGGCCGCGACTTTTCAGGGTAAGCCCGTTTTCTTCCGACTCATCAGCGATTGGACCAAGCCCGGACGGATGGTCAGCAGCGAGAAGAAGACCTTCGGCGAACAGGCACAGAGGATCATCTTTCTGCTGGTGCTCATCTTTGGGCTCGGCGGAGGCGCGTTTCTCGCCCGGCGCAATTATCTTCGCGGCCGCGCAGACCGCGAAGGTGCGCTAAGGCTGGCAGTCGTAATGTTCCTGCTCGAGATAGCTCTGTTCCTATCTCGCAGCCATTTGGCCACCATCACCGACTTCATCGGTCTAACCATCATCGCCATCAGCACAGCGTTGTTCCTGTCGGGTGTCATGTGGGTTTTCTACATGGCGATCGAACCCTGGGTCCGGCGCCAATGGCCAAAATCGATCATCTCCTGGAGTCGCTTGCTCGCCGGCAACTGGCGCGATCCTGTCGTCGGCCGCGATATCCTTGTTGGTATAGCGCTGGGCGTGGTCTGGATTCTCGTGTTTCAGATTCGCTACATTCCCATGATGCACATGGGCGCGTCTCCAGGACTTGTTGCCACCGACGCACTGATGGGTGGACGCGTGGCGCTGGGCACATGGTTGCGCCAATGGCCCCAGTCGATTCAGACTACCCTGATTTTCTTCCTCGTGTTTTTCGGTCTGAAAGTGGTCCTGCGCAAAGAGTGGATTGCGGCCATTATCTTTATCGCTATCTTTGCCGTGCCACAGGGATTGAAGAGTTCTTACAAAATGATCGAGCTTCCCGCCATGGTCCTGGTTTACGGCATCGCGCTACTGATCGTCATCCGTTTTGGCCTGGTGCCGCTGGCCTGCGCGATCTTCACCATCAACCTGATGGCCAGCGTACCTTTCTCCGCCGACTTCTCAGCCTGGTACATGACCACCTCAATACTGGCCCTCCTGAGTGTCGTCGCCATCGCCGGATGGGGCTTCTACCATTCCTTGGGTGGCCAGCCGCTCTGGAAAATAGAAATGCAGTAGTCTGTCCCAGATAAGCGAGCCTGTATTTCGCCCGTCTGCCTTTGATGTCCCCCTGTCTTCCTTTATGCTCTGTGGTGAGTGCCGATTTTCTCGGTCGCATCCTCCAAAATCCACGCATCCTAATGGCTTCCAGCCTCATCTAAAACTTGACAACGATTCACTCAAGTCCTATCATGTCACTGATTTAAAAGCGTTTGACGGCGTATACACGCTGTTGATAAAGGACTTATCAAGTTTTAGGAGGGGAAGTTTTATGGCAAAAATTATCGGAATTGACCTCGGCACCACCAACTCCTGCGTCGCCGTAATGGAGGGTGGCGAGCCCAAGGTCATTGCCAATGAAGAAGGAGGGCGTACCACGCCTTCCGTAGTTGGATTCACCAAAACTGGGGAACGGCTCGTCGGACAGGTCGCCAAGCGTCAGGCGATTACTAATCCGGAGAACACTGTCTATTCGATCAAGCGCTTCATGGGACGCCGCTACGACGAAGTCACCGAAGAGATCAAGATGGTGCCCTACAAGGTGGTCCGTCAGGGCGATCACGTCGCTGTTCTGGCGCAGGGGAAGGAATACACTCCGCCCCAGATCTCGGCGCTGATTCTGCAGAAGCTGAAGAAAGCCGCCGAAGACTATCTCGGCGAGAAAGTCACCGAAGCGGTCATCACCGTTCCGGCATACTTTAACGACGCGCAGCGCCAGGCCACCAAAGACGCCGGACAGATTGCCGGCCTCGAAGTAAAACGCATCATCAACGAGCCAACAGCAGCCGCGCTTGCCTATGGTCTCGACAAAGGGAAAGACGAGACCATCGCCGTCTACGATTTCGGTGGCGGTACGTTCGACATTTCGATCCTTGAAGTCGGCGAAGGCGTCATCGAAGTCAAGGCCACCAATGGTGACACTCACCTCGGCGGCGACAACATCGATCAGCGCCTGGTCGACTGGCTCATCGACGAATTCAAGAAAGAGGAAGGCCTCGACCTTCGCGGCAAGGGCAATGAAATGGCTCTGCAGCGTCTTCGGGACGCGGCTGAGCGCGCCAAGATCGAACTCTCCACAACCATGGAGACAGAGATCAATCTGCCGTTCATCACGGCCGATGCCGGCGGTCCCAAGCACCTGGTCAAGAAACTGACCCGCGCCAAGCTCGAAGGCATGATTGAAGACATCATTCAGCGCTCGGTCGGACCATGCAAGCAGTGCATGAAAGATGCGGGTGTTGATACCAGCAAGATCAACGAAGTCGTGCTGGTCGGTGGACAGACGCGCATGCCCCGCATCCAGCAGCTTGTGAAAGAGCTTTTCGGACGCGAAGGCCACAAGGGTGTTAACCCCGACGAAGTGGTCGCAGTCGGCGCAGCTATTCAAGGCGGTGTGCTGAAGGGCGAAGTGAAAGACTTGCTCCTGCTCGACGTGACTCCGCTGACGCTCTCGATCGAGACGTTGGGCGGCGTTTCCACCCCGATGATTCCGCGCAACACGACGATTCCAACCAAGAAGACGGAGACCTTCTCCACCGCGGCCGACAGCCAGACCTCGGTCGAAGTTCACGTCCTGCAGGGTGAACGTCCGATGGCGGCGCAGAACCGTACTCTGGGCAAGTTCCATCTGACCGGGATTCCTCCGGCTCCGCGTGGTGTGCCGCAGATCGAGGTCACCTTCGACATCGATGCCAACGGCATCCTGAATGTGACCGCGAAGGACACGGCCACGCAGAAGGATCAGAAGATCACGATCACGTCGTCTTCCGGTCTCTCGAAGGAAGAAGTCGAGCGGATGGCGAAAGAAGCCGATGCGCATGCGGCCGAGGACAAGGCAGCCCGCGACTCGATCGAAGCCAAGAACCAGCTCGACTCGATGGTCTACAACATCGAGAAGATGCTGAAAGAGCACGGCGACAAGATCTCCGGCTCCGAACGTGGCGACGTCGAAAACGCGCTGGCCGATGCGAAGAAAGCGCTCGAGTCCAACGACAAGACGCAGATGGATAAGGCCCGCGAGAACCTCACCACCGCCTCGCACAAGCTGGCCGAGCAGATGTACAAAGCCGCTCAGCCCGCAGGCGGAGCTCCGGGCTCCGGCCCAACGCCAGGCGCAGGCCCAGAGCCTGGCGCCAACGGCGGAAGCGGTCAGAAGAAAGACGAAGGCGTAATCGACGCCGAGTACGTAGACGTAGAAGACAAGAAGTAAGCTGTAATCTTGAGGACTGTCATCCTGAGCGGAGTGGATGCTTCGCGAATGCGAAGCAGCCATGCAGTCGAAGGATCCCTTGCGGTGATACATCTGTGGAACGGCAGGGATCCTTCGACTCCGTAGCCGCCCGCTTTGCGAGCGTCAACTCCGCTCAGGATGACATAGCAATTTTGGGGTAGTGAACAAGGGGGGAATGAATTGGATTTCCAAGTTAATAACGAAACCTATTTTTTGGACCTCTCCGAGGACGAGAGACAGTGGCTCGTCTTCGCGCAGACTCCAACCGGACTCCGGCGAGTCCCCGTGTATGTAGACGCGCCGCTCGCGGACGAGCTGCCCATGCTGGTCGAAGATAAGGACCGGCGCAAGATCGTGAATTGATTGTGCGGTACGGGGTTCCGCGCTTCGGGATTAGCAGCATCCAAGACGGTAATCAATGGCAACCACAACCAAGAAAGACTATTACGAGATCCTCGGCGTCAAGAAGTCTGCCTCCGCCGATGAGGTCCGTAAAGCCTTCCGTAAACTCGCCCGGAAATATCATCCCGACGTCAATCCCGGCGACAAATCCGCGGAAGAAAAGTTCAAGGCGCTGTCGGAAGCCAACGAGGTTCTCAGCGATCCCAAGAAACGCAAGATCTACGACCAGGTCGGCTTCTACTCCGACAACATCGACCCGGCCACAGCCGAGGCCTACGCCCGTGCCGGACAATCTGGCGGAGGCTTTCAAGGTGGAGGAGGCGCTCAATCCGGAAATCAGGGCGGTGTTCCGTTCGATTTCGGCGGCTTCGATTTCTCCGATTTCATCAGCAACGCAGGTCGGGGACAACGCACGGCAGGAGGAACTGGAGGGAATAGCAGTTTCCGCGATATCTTCTCCGGAATCTTCGGTGGAGGGCGCGGCGCACCCACGGCCGATGAAGGTCCCGAGGCCGGTACCGACCTGGAATACCAGGTCAACGTCCCTTTCTGGACGGCGATCCGCGGCGGCGTTATGCGCCTCAACATAACTCGCCAGGATGTCTGCTCGACCTGCCACGGCCAAGGCACCCTCGAAGCCCCGGGCAAATGCCCGGAATGCAATGGCACCGGACAGATCACCCAAACCGGCGGACGCATGAAATTCAATGTCCAGTGCCCGCGCTGTCACGGGACGGGAAAGAACCTGACCACCTGCCCCACCTGCCACGGCGAAGGCACGGTCACGCACACCGAACCGCTCGAAGTCCGCATCAAGCCCGGCACCCGCGACGGCCAGCGCATTCGCGTTCCGGGCAAAGGCAACGCCGGAGCCCACGGCGGCGCCCCGGGCGACCTCTACGCCATCATCCGCACGGGCGATCACCCGATTTTCCACCGCGATGGCGACGACATTTCATTGACGGTCCCGGTCAGCGCGACAGAAGCTGCTTTGGGGGCGAAGATCGAAGTCCCCACCATCGATGGACGAGCTCTCCTGAAGATTCCACCCGGCACCCAATCGGGTCAGAAGCTGCGTCTGCGCGAAAAGGGAGTGCCCTCGGCGACAAGAGAAGGCGCCAGGGGCGACGAAATCGTAGAAATCACGGTGACGGTCCCCATGCCCCGAGACGAACGCACCAAAGAACTCCTCAAGGAACTGGCGAAACTGAATCCGGAAGATCCGAGAGCAGAGCTCTGGTCAAAGGTGTAGGTTAAGTTTTCCCGAACTGAAATTTCAAAGCCGTTTTCACCACAGAGTCACTGAGGAACACAGAGGAATTGTGATATGCAGTAATCATGGCTAGTGCTGCATACCGTTCGTACGCCATTAACGAGATAACCCGCCGGGTCATAGCGGCCGCGATGAAAGTGCACTCGACGCTCGGTCCGGGCCTGCTGGAAAGCGCGCATCAAACGTGCCTGGCGCACGAACTAAGGAGGCAAAAGTTCCAAGTCGCAACGGAAGTCCCCTTGCCAGTCGTTTACGAAGGTCAAAAGCTGGAGGTCGGATACCGAATAGACTTGGTCGTTGAAGCAAGGATTGTAGTGGAGGTGAAATCGGTCGAAGCCCTCCGTCCAATTCACGAAGCGCAACTCCTGTCATATTTGCGGCTGAGTGGGATGAGCGTGGGATTGCTAATTAACTTCAACGTCCTACATCTCCGCACCGGAATCAAGCGTATGGTGGATGGCCAAGATTGGCAGAACTAGAAATCTGTGTCCCTCTGTGTCCTCTGTGGTGAGTGCTTTAGCTCATTACCCTCGTACCACGTCTCCCGCTTACAAAAATTTGCAAAAAATCTCAAAAAAATCTTGCATCTGTGGAAATTTCCCGTAATCTCACAAATGCGAACTAACTTTGCCGACATGTCCGGGAAAACGCTGTAACCCGGGAGCCGCGAACAGAATGTCTTCTTCGCGAAGACTCAAGGGAGACGCGGTGGTGAGAGTGAGTCGCTTGAGGAGGCAGCCATAGAAATTGGCAACAGCTAGCCGGCAACAACTCGAAAATTCCCATCCCCTCGCCGTCGTCCCCAACCGGAAGAAATTCGTCCGCCTCACGCTTTGGCCCCTGGTCGCCGCCACCTTCTTTATGGTGTCGGGCGGAACCTATGGGACCGAGGACATCGTGCACGGCGCCGGGTACGGACGCGCCATCCTGATCCTGCTCATTACGCCGCTTCTCTGGAGCCTGCCGACCGCCTTTATGATCGGCGAACTCTCCAGCGCGCTCCCCCATGAAGGCGGATATTACGCCTGGGTGCGCCGCGCTATGGGCAACTTCTGGGGATTCCAGGAAGCCTGGCTTTCGCTGGTCGCGTCAATTTTCGACATGGCGATCTACCCCACGCTCTTCGTGGCCTATTTGACCCGCATGTTCCCCTGGTTCCAGGTGAACAGTCGCGGATGGTGGGTTGCGCTGGCTGTGGTCGTCGCCTGTGCGCTGCTCAATATCGCCGGAGTCAAAGTCGTCTCCCTGACCTCTCTCTGGCTGTTCTTGGCTCTCTCAGCGCCCTTCGCGGCGGTTGTAATCCTGGCTCCGTTCAAGCTCGGAGCGTTGGCCAACGCCGTCACCAAGCCGACCACCTCGACCGTCGACATCCTCGGCGGCCTCCTCATCTGCATGTGGAACTACATGGGATGGGACAATGCCTCAACCATTGCCACCGAAGTTGAGCGCCCGCAGCGAACCTATCCCCGCGCGATGCTGGTGGCCGTCTGCATTGTGGCCGTCAGCTACGTGTTGCCCTTCGCCGCGATGTGGATGACCGGACTGAAATCGACTGCCTGGGAAACCGGGTCGTGGGTGGATATCGCCGGGCTCGTTGGCGGTCCACTGCTCCGTATCGGCGTGGTCGTCGGAGGAATGATCAGCGGCTTCGGCATGTTCAACGCGCTGGTGATGAGCTACTCACGCCTACCGTTGGCCATGGCTCAAGACGGCATGCTGCCCAAAGTTTTCGGCAAGTTGCATCCGAAGTCGAAGGCTCCCTGGGTCGCGATCGTCGCCTTGGCAATCGGCTGGGCCATGTGTCTCGGCCTCGGCTTCGCCCGGCTGGTGACCATCGACATCCTCTTATATGGAGGCAGCCTAGCGCTCGAATTCATCGCGCTCGTCGTTCTGCGCTTCCGTGAACCGGAACTGAAGCGTCCGTTTCGCGTGCCGGGTGGATTGCTCGGAGCCATCGCGATCGGCATTCCGCCGATTATGCTTCTGACCTTCTCCGTGATTCGCAGCGAGCACGAGTCCATCCTCGGGATGAGTTCCTTTGCCTTCGGCATGATCCTGATCGGAGCCGGCGTGGTCGCCTACTTCGTCAATCACCTGCTGAAGCCGGAAGGCTGGGCAGAGGTACCGAAGCGCAACCCCCAACCCGCAGCCTAATAAAAGGCCACGGATTTCACAGATTTAAAACGGATCAAAGATCCGTGGGAAACCGTGCTTATCCGTGGCCGATGTTTTTGTGTTTAACCTCGCTTTAGGCGGCCTTTGCCTCATCCCGGAGCATTCTTACTTTGTCGTGTGCTCGTTGCACGCTCGCGGCCTGCCGCCGGACAATCTCCGTTAGCGATGCCGGCAACGCGCCGCTGAGTGCTTTGTTATAGGCGTTCTTAGCCGTGTCTTCGCCGGCCTCAACCGATTCCAGGATTGTTTTGTCGCCACCACCAAGATTGGCTTTTGTGTCGAGCCATGCCCGATGCATCGCGCCGCCGACCGAGCCCGAGACTTTCTTTTCAGGCTTGCCGAGTTGTGCAAGCTCGGCCTGCAATTCCCGCGCGAACTGTCCGCGCTCGGCGCTCTGCTCGTTGAAATAACTCTTCAGGTCCGGACGCTTTGCATGTTCGGCGGCGTCCTGATAGCCCTTTTGTCCGTCTTTGCTCGTCTCAATAAGATTTTCCACCACACTGATGGCATTATTTTCGTCCATAAATATCCTCCGGCGATTCGATGCCTCTGACTCCAACAGGTTTGGTGGGCGATTTGCCCCAAGGGGATTCCCCCATGAACTAGGAAGAAGATCATCCATTGCCTTAGAATCGGGGCAAAGGAACTCATGACCAAACGGAGATCGAAAGGCGCTTACATGATCTCGGCGGTCGCCGAGATGTACGGCATTCATCCCCAAACGCTGCGGCTCTACGAGCGCGAAGGCCTGCTCAAACCCTCCCGAACAGAAGGCAACACCCGCTTGTACACCGACGAAGACCTGCTTCGCCTCGAGTTCATCCTGTCGCTCGCGCGCGACCTCGGTGTGAATATCGCCGGGATGGCGATCATCCTGCAAATGCGCGAACGCATGGAAGAGATGCAGCGGCAGATTCAGGAGTTTGTGCAGTACATACAGAAGGAAGTCCTGACCAGGGCCAGCGCGGCCGCCGACCCCTCGAAGGGAGCGATCGTTCCGGTACGGCGTCCCATGGTCACCGTCCAGCCGCCCAAAAAGCGCTAATTCGCCAGCTCAACTACTGGTGACATCCTAAGGAGGCGGAAAGTTTTCCGAGGGACCGTACGAAATCATGGACTGTCGATGCTGCAGGTGGGATCGTTGCGCTCCAGACATCGATTCGTCCTGGTCCACATCATCGGAGGCTTCGACGCCGTACGGTCCGGCTTCGCTGGAGTTCAGGATGACATTGTGGTAAGCGTATGATGAAAAGCTCTCAATGCTTCCGTTCAAACTCGTTTACAGCGACGCCTATTACCTGCCCATCGGCAACCACGTCTTTCCGGCCGAAAAATACAAGCGCGTCCACGACCGTCTGATCTCAACCGGTGTCGCCGAAGCAGCAGACTTTCTCGAGCCGCAGCCTGCCACCGACCAGGACCTCCTGCTCGTTCACAAGCCCGAATATGTGCAGAAGCTGAAGACCGGCACGCTCAGCCCGCGCGAAGAGATGGAAATGGAGATCCCCTACTCTCGCGAATTGGCCGATGCATTCTGGCTGGCTGCGGGTGGCTCGATCCTCGCCGCGCGCCAATCCCTCGCCGACAAGGTCTCCATCAGCATCGGTGGCGGATTTCATCACGCCTTCCCCGACCACGGCGAGGGATTCTGCATGATCCATGACGTGGCCGTCGCCATTCGCCGTTTGCAGCGCGATGACAAGATCCGTACCGCCATGACTGTCGATTGCGACGTCCACCAGGGCAACGGCACCGCCCACATCTTCGCCGGCACGCGCATGGCCAGCGCTCTCCTGCCTTCGTCTTCTACCTCGACGGTCGAGCCGCCGAAGAACGCGCCCAGCGGCAAAATGCGCGGAGCCCACGCCGGCGACGTCTTCACTATCTCGCTTCACCAGCACAACAACTATCCGCTGTGGAAGCCACCGTCGTCGATTGATGTCGACCTGCCCGACGGCACCAATGATGCCGACTACCTCGCATGGCTCGACAACGCGCTCAGCTCGGGACTCCGCCAGTTCGAGCCCGATCTGATTTGCTACATCGCCGGCGCCGACCCCTATAAAGAAGACCAGCTCGGCGGACTCAACCTCACCATCGAAGGCCTGAAAAAGCGCGATGAACTGGTCTTCAAAGTGGCCCGCGCCCGCAGCATTCCGATCATGGTCACCTACGCCGGCGGCTATGCCCAGAATGTGGAAGACACCGTGACCATCCACACCAATACAGTGATAGCGGCAAAAGAAGTCTTCGAGTAATGCTCTGTGTTCCCCCTGTGCCCTCTGTGGTGAGGTTTCTCCGTAACGCTATACTCACTTCATGAACGCGCTAGTTTCCCAGCTTTCGCATCGAGAGATCTACGGCATCCTTCTGAACAGCGTGGCGCCGCGGCCCATCGCCTGGGTCTCATCGCTTAGCGCCTCCGGACAACCCAATCTTGCACCGTTTTCGTTCTTTAACTGCGTCTCTGTCGATCCTCCGATGCTCGCTTTCTCACCCGGTCTTCGCCCTCGGAAGGATGTGGAACCAAATCCACGTGGTGAACCGAAAGACACGCTGCGCAATATCCGTGAGACCGAGGAATTCGTCGTCAGTGTCGTGACTTAGATCTGCGCGATGCGATGAACGCCACCAGCGGGGAGTACGACGCCACGGTCAACGAGTTCGAACTGGCGAAGCTTAAGCCTGTCCCTTCGCAGGCCGTACGTCCTCCCCGCGTCGGAGAATCTCCAGTCAGCTTCGAATGCAAGCTGCATCAGATTGTCGATTTCTCTCCCCATCCGACTGGAAGCAGCCTGGTGATCGGCCACATCGTCGCCATTCACATCGACGACGCCAATCTGAGAGACGGGCGTATCGACCCGAACTCTCTCGACCTGATCGGCCGCCTGGGCGGCCTGCAGTACACCCGGACCCGAGACCGCTTCGAGATGGTTCGCCCCAAGGTCGAGTAAGAAGTGTTTCGTGAAAAGGGAGTTTAACCGGGCGGTCATCCTGAGCGAGGAATGTCCTTTGGCAAGAGCAAAGGACACCGCAGTCGAAGGATCTCTACTCCTCAGAACGAAATCCGAGCACTCAACTGCAGTTCCCGTGGAGGCGTCATCGCCATCGTAATCGTTCCAAACTGCGGCTCGTTGACGTACCGGTTCGGCGTGCCGAGATTCACCATGTTCAGTGTGTTAAACGCCTCGCCGCGGAACTCGAACGAAGCCGTTTCAGTGAGCCGGAAGCTGCGCACAAGCGCGATATCCAAAGTGCGCAGCGGAGGTCCGTACACCGAGTTGCGGCCCACATCGCCGAACGTGTACGCGGGAGGCGCGGCAAACGCCGCTGGATTGAACCATTCGTTCGCGGTGCGCGTTCCCGCGCCGAAGATCGGCTGACCAGTGGCGTTCGCGCGAATTGGGTTTTCACCGAGCACCGTTCCCGAGTTCGCTGTGTCGCCAAACACTGAAATGGTGAAGGGCATTCCCGACTCAATCTGGTACACGGTGCTGAATTGCCAATTCTGCGTCAGCAAACGCGTCCACTCTTGGCGCTTCAGTGCCGGAATCGCATAGACACTGCTCAGAGCGAACCGGTGCCGCACGTCGCAGCCCGGCCCTTTTTCCGCCGCGAGATCGTTGTTGTTCTGCGGAATCGCCGACTCATCCATCGGCGAGCGGAAGTCCGGCGCATTCGCCAGGTTTTTCGAGTAGGTATAGTTCGCAAGCAGGCTGAGCCCGTGCGAATACTTGCGCCGCACGTTCACGTAGCCCGCGTCATACCAACTCTGAGCAGTGTCCTCGAGAAGATTGATCGTGCTCACGGGGAAGGTCTCGCTCTGGATCACGGCGTCGGTGCTGCTCGGAGTCAGCGTGGTATTCGGAACAAAGCTCAGCGTCTTGAATGGACGCCGCGGCCCGAGCGGCCCCGGTCCGGGAGGCGTGTTGTTGATCAGGTGCGAGCGCTGCAAGTGAAAACCGCGCGCACCCAGATATCCAACATCAATCGTTGTGTTCGCACCAAAACTCTTTTCAATCTGACCATTCCACTGTTGGATGTACTCCGCCGGAGCATGCGGATCGAACGCCGTGAAACTCACCGTCGTGGGCGTGAGAGTTCCTTTGCCCAACACGGGCGTGCCGAAGTTGAGCGTGCTGGCAAACAGCGTTGCGGGCGGCGTGTAGTTGTCGGCCTGCTGCGTCTCCGGAAAGACGTAAGGAACATTGTGCCGCTGGTTGCACCACGTATTCTGATCGACCGGTGTAAAGAAGATGCCGTACGCGCCGCGCAGCACGATCCCGCGGCTCGGAATGTTCTTGGCAATTCCAAAGCGCGGGGCCACATTGTGCTTGTTCGAATACATCAAGCCCGTGGGATATCCGTTCTCTCCGCCGATGAACACGGACGGAACGCCATTGTTGAAAATCAGATTGCTGTTGGTGTTTGCGAGGTCGTAGAGCGGGCTGGTGTACTCGTAGCGCAGCCCCAGGTTCAGCGTGGTGGTTCCAGTAATCTGCCAGCTGTCTTCGGCGTAGCCGTCGTATCCCCAGTTGCGCAGATCCATCTGCGGAATGCCCGCCTGACGCTGCTTCACCGTCGGCAGGGAAAGCAGAAGGGTGGCGAATCCGTTGCCGCTTCCGTCATTGAAGCCCGACTGCGTGGTGTAGCCGTTGGTGAACTGGTAGTAGCCACGATTCTGGAAGAATCCCCACATCGGCCAGATATAACGGCGCGCGTCGCCGCCGAATCGGATCGCGTGATGTCCGCGCTGCCATGCAAACGTGTCGCGCAACTCAATCGTCGTGTCCCACGCGTGCATCGGAGTGGCAGCAAACGTATCGCCGATTCCCGTGTATCCCTGCGCCGCAAACCACGGTGCGCCCCACGCTCCCCGCCCCCCAAAGCCGACACCTTGAATCCCCAACTCGCCCACGATATTGTTCACGCCATCGTTCTGCGAAGTGCGGTCCATCGACAGCCGCGACATGGCCAGCGACGCCGTATTCAACTTGTTGCTGGAGAAGACGTGGTTCCACGAAATCACTGCTTGCTGCGACAGGTTGTCGAACTTCGCGCCAAAGCCCGGCAGATTCTCGGTCGTCGAAGTCACACCGCTGCTGGGAGAGAATCCGTTCTCTGCGCCCAGCGAATAGCGCGCGAACGCTGTGTCGTTGTTCGAGAAACTGTGGTCGATGCGCGCCGTACCCTGATCCTGAAAGTGCGTCTCGTTGCGGATGTCAAGATAGTTATTCGAGTCTTTTCCTGACATCGCCATCGACATATTCGGCATCGGCACATACTGCATCAGGAATGCTTCCAACTGCGGGTTGATGCGATTCATCGGAATCTGATTGTTAGGGAACTGGGCGCGTGTGTAAGGGAAGTTCGAAGCATTCGTGGGCAGCGCGGGATTGTAATTCGGGTTCGCAACCGCGGTTGTCGGATCGTAAATCTTTGCCCTACTCATGCTGAAGTCGCCGGTCAGCTCTGCCTGGGTAGGCACGGTGAGAATCTGGGCATCCGCCTGCGCCAGCCTCAGTCCCTCATAGTTCACAAAGAAGAATGTTTCTTTTTTCCTTCCGAGCAAAGGCCCGCCGAAGGACGCGCCGAAGTTGTTCTGCACCAGATGATTGTTGCCCATCGCCTCGAACGGGCTGGCATCCATCGCGCCGTTGCGGAGGAATTCATACGCTGTTCCATGAAACCGGTTTGTCCCAGAGCGCGTCACAATGTTGATCTGCCCGCCGCCTGCGCCACCCATATCGGCCGTGTAGCTGCTGGTCGCCACCTGAAACTCCATCACTGAATCTGGTGATGGACTCAGATTCTGGGTGTTGAATGTGGGATCGGTATTGGTCGCGCCATCGAGCAGAAAGAAGTTGGCATTCGGTCGCGCTCCGCCGATCACCACCGCCGAGCGTTGTCCCGGCCGCCAATAAAGAGGATTCGTCTGCCCTGTCTGCGCCCCAAACCCGACGTGCGCCCCCGGCACCGTCAGCACCAGATCGATCAGCATGCGCCCGTTGAGCGGCAACTCCTGAATCGACTTGGGCTCGACCACTTCTCCCACACTGGCGTCGGTGCTCCGCAGAACGTCCGCGGCGGCGTTGACTCGCACACCCTCCTGCACCGGCCCGACTTTCAGCGACATATCCACGCCCAGCTTCTCGCCGACCTCGACATGCAGCGGTTGCGTGACTGGAGCGAAGCCGGAGGCCGTCGCCGTCATCTCGTAGTCGTCAGGCAACAGCGCCGGCGCGTAGAAAATTCCAGCCGCGTCGGCCGTCACCGACCGAGTCGTTCCATTACTCACCGACTTCAAACGCACCGTGGCATGCGCGATCGGCAGCGATTGAGCATCGGTAACCTTGCCCGTAACAGAAGCGTAGTTGCTTTGCCCGAAAGCGGCCGCGGAGGAGCACAGCAGGCACAACACGACCCAGGAAGTTCGCATCCTACCCCCAGAAGATTGGCAGCAGAAATTGGCTGGAACTTACGAGGCAGTGGGTCACGCTAACAGACGAACCCTGCCGCATCGAGTACCGGCCACTGTATCGGCGCGAGGACCGAGCGGCAATAATTGGAAAAGATTAAGAACGTACTGGGCGGCCCGCAAAGATCCTTGACACCCAATTTGTTCTCGGCAGATAATCGTCGCCTGATTTTTTCTCCCTCGACCCCAGGGCTCTCGCAACTTCGTCCGTTTTAGTTCGGTCCTCAACCGTAGTAACTTCGAAACGTTTGTGTCTCTTCGATAGCGAACTTAAGGCCTGCAGTTTGGCGCAGGCATGTGCAAAGGAGAAATTGTGCGAGGATCTATCCCAAAATCGGTGGTGCTCCTATTTGTTTGTGCGGTGATGTCCGCCGCGGCGTCGGCACAGAATTTCGTGGCCGAGGGCTTCAGTTATGCAGTTGGCGCTAGCCCGATTGCCGGACCGCTGGTTCAAGGCTCTAACGGACATCTCTATGGAACCGCAAGTGCCGGAGGTAGCACGAGCGGCTGTCCGGGCGACCTTCCGGGCTGCGGTACAGTGTTCGAAGTAGCCCCGACGGGTAAGATGTCTGCGCTTTACACCTTCTGCTCCTTGCCAAACTGCGCGGACGGCTTCCTTCCAGAAGCGGGATTGATACTCGGTACCGACGGAAGTCTTTACGGCACCACCTTTGGGGGCGGTGCCGCTGGCGTCGTCAATGGTTACGGTTATACCGGGGGAACTGTGTTCAAAATCTCCCCTTCCGGCAAGCTGACTACGCTTCACAGCTTTTGCTCGCAAATCAATGCCTACGGTGTGTGCCTTGACGGAGCGTGGCCTATGGGCTTGATCCAAGCCAGCGACGGGAACATTTACGGGATAACCGAGCAAGGGGGCGGCGTGGCCCAGGGGCTAAACTGCTACGAGCCCGATGGCAACGAGTATGGTTGCGGAACCATCTTCAAGATCAGTCCCAACGGCAAGCTTACTACCGTCTACAACTTCTGCCCGCAATTGAACTCGAACCAAATCTGCCCCGACGGCGAGCAACCTCAAGCGACGCTCGTTCAGGGCAGCGATGGGAATCTCTACGGCACGACCGCGTACGGAGGCTCCAATGTTTGTAGCGTTTTGGGCTGTGGGAATATCTTCAAAATCACTCCCAGCGGGAAGTTATCGACCGTCTACAACTTCTGTCAGGATCAGTCTTGCGCAGATGGACAAGCACCCGGCATGCTGGTAGCGGCAAGCAACGGGAATCTGTATGGGATGACATCATTTGGTGGTCTGCTTGGCGGAGGCTCGATCTTCGAGATCGTCAAGTCCGGCAAGCTGACGACACTGTACAGTTTTTGCAACGAGACGAACGGCGGCCCTTGCCCCAACGGGGCGAGTCCCACCTCGCTGATGCAGGCGAAGGACGGAAACTTCTATGGAACGACTTTAGAGGGCGGAGCAAATTGTCCCCCCAGCGGTTCCTATGGATGCGGTACGGTCTTTCGGATGACCTCGGCTGGCGCCATCACAATCTTGCATAGCTTTTGCGAAACGAACTGCAACGACGGGGCGTACCCGCGGGCCGCTCTTGCGCAAGGCACGGATGGCTCCTTCTACGGACTTGCGTCGGAATGGGGCTCAGCCAAAAACGGTACGATCTTCCGTCTCTCGACCGCGCCGTAGAAATCGCTATCGCAATCCTGAACGACGAGCTGTTGAAGAGCAAGCCGCTCCACTTTGGGGCGGCTTTTCTCTGAACGGGAGTGTCGAAAGGGGTTGGTGTTATTCAGAGTCGAGATGCTTGGTTGCGTCCTGCGCGCGCCCCTTCCATTCCCCGCCGCGGCCCATCCAGTATTGAACTGCCGAGTGCACTGTCGCTCCTGCATAGAATAGAGCAATCAGTGGGAGTGACGCCGCCCACAGTGGCGATAGCTTATAGAACCCCACCATTGGCAAGAAGCTGAGGCTCATTCCCAGCCAGGCTAACCCACCGAGCACCGAAGCCCATCCTCCGAAAAAGACCAGCACCGGCGGCGCGAGGAAGGTAATCCCCAACCCGAGCAATGTTCCGATCAGCAGCCACACCGAATGCCCCAACTGATAAAACGCGTTGCGCGAGATCATGCGACCGACGCCGCCGAATCCTTCATAGCTCCGGACGCTCCGCGCGGCGTTCGTCAGTCCCAGCCATATGCCACCGTTGGGTTTGATCACCCTTGCCAGCGCGCAGTCATCGATCAGTTCGCTGCGGATGGTCGCAATGCCGCCGGCCTTCGCCAGCGCGTCTGCGCGTACGAGAATGTCGCCGCCCGCTGCGGCCGCCGTCTTCTTCCGCCGATCATTGACCAATTCCGGCGGATACAGCATGAAAAAGAAAAACACGAACGCCGGAATCAGCGCGCGCTCGGCCAGCGACTCGCACCGCAGCTTCACCATAAGCGAGACCATGTCGAGCTGGCTGGCCTGAGCCATCGCTACTAGCGTTCTGACGCTATCGCGCGCGTGCACGATGTCGGCATCCGTGAACAGAAAATATTCCGGAGAGAACTCGGCCGCCCGTTCCACTCCCTGCGCCAAAGCCCACATCTTGCCGGTCCATCCGGCAGGAAGCGGAGCTGCGGAGATGATCGTCATCCGATCGTCACGATCGCGTGCGGCCTGCGCAACCGCGCCCGCTGTGTCATCTGTGCTGTGATCGTCGACGACGAAGATCCGCATAGGGCCGGGATAGTCCTGTTCGAGCAGCGACCGCACAACCGGGCCAATCACGTCCGCCTCATTGCGTGCCGGCACAACCACCGCAACCCGCGGCGCGGGCTCAGTTTGCAGCTTCAGTCCCTCGGGCAGAGTCGTAATGCGCCAGAATCGTCCCCGGGCGGCAATCATTACGATCCATATGAGGCACGAAAGCGCGCCAGTCCCCGCTGCGATCATAGTTTCCGTCATTTGTAGTGTTAGCGCTCGACCGACGTTCCGGAGCCATTGTAATTACGATGCGAGCTGCGAGCCGCGAGCAAACGTGCCTTTCTCTCGATACGAGTTGGACCTTGGACCTCAGGCCTCAGACCTTAGATCTCAGTACCATCTGCGCACCGACAGTGCCAGGGTGGAGCATGGAACTTGCCCAGCGCGAAGGTCCAAGGTCCGAGGTCTAAGGTCGAAAGGTCCGACCCCGATCGTTGCAGAAGCCCGAAGCCCGAAGCCTGAAGCCCGAAGCCCGAAGCCTGAAGCCTGAAGCCTCAATGCCTAGCTCCCAGCTCCTAGCTCATCCCGGCTGCTAAAATAGCCAATTACTCCTATGTTTGAGAATCTACAGGAAAAACTACAACGCGCCTTCAAGACGCTTCGCGGCCAAGCCAAGCTGACCGAGGAGAACATTGATGAGGCGCTGCGCGAAATCCGGATGGCGCTGCTTGAGGCCGACGTCAACTTCAAGGTCGTCAAGCAGCTCATCGATCAGATCAGGGCCAAGGCTGTCGGCACCGAAGTGATGACGGCCCTCTCTCCCGGAGAGCAGGTCATCAAGATTCTGCGCGACGAGCTGGTCGAGGTTCTGGGCAAGGACACGGCACGAGTGAAGTTCGCGTCGCAGCCGCCCACGGTCATTCTCATGGCCGGACTGCAGGGGTCCGGTAAGACGACGACGTCGGGCAAGCTGGCGAACTGGCTGAAGCAGGGTGGACATCGTCCGCTGCTGGTGTCGGTCGACGTGTACCGTCCGGCCGCGCGCGAGCAACTGAAGGTCGTCGCGCAGGCCGTCAAGAGCCAGATCTATGAAGGCCAGGTCTCGGAGGCCAATACTGCAACGGTCGAGCGCTTGGTCAAGGAAGCCCGTCGCGAGGCCATCGTCTCTGGATGCGACGTGCTGATCGTCGACACCGCCGGCCGCCTGCACATTGATGACGAACTGATGGACGAGATGCAGTCGCTGAAGAAGCTGCTAAATCCATCAGAGATTCTATTCGTTGCCGACGCCATGACCGGACAAGACGCGGTGCGGTCTGCGGACGAGTTCCACAAGAAGCTGTCGCTGACCGGCGTTGTACTGACCAAGATGGATGGCGATGCGCGCGGCGGCGCGGCGCTATCGATCCGGCAGGTCACAGGGCAGCCGATCAAGTTCATCGGCGTCGGCGAAAAGTACGACGCGCTGGAGCCGTTCCATCCAGACCGCATCGTCTCGCGCATTCTTGGCATGGGTGACATCCTGTCGCTGATTGAGCGCGCCGAGAAGCAGATCGACAAGAAAAAAGCCGAAGAGCTGGCGACCAAAGCGCTCACGGGCGATGGATTTTCGCTGGAAGATTTCCGCGATCAGCTGCGCCAAGTAAAGAAGATGGGATCGATGAAGAGCCTGATGGGCATGCTGCCGTCGATTGGTCCGTTCTCAGGCCTGCAGAAAGCCGCCGACAACGTGGACGAAAAGCAGATCAACCGCGTCGAGGCCATCATCAACTCGATGACGATGCACGAACGCAACCATCACGAAGTCATCAACGGCAGCCGCCGCAAGCGAATCGCCCGCGGCTCGGGGACCACCGTGCAGGAAGTAAACAACCTGCTTCGCCAATATGCGCAAATGCGGAAGATGTTCAAGCAGATGGGCAAGCCCAGCTTCGCGCGGAGATTAGCAGGTATGAAGCTGCCGGGGATGTAGAAGCAGGGGTCAGGGATCAGGCCAGTTGTCAGTTCTGGGCTCCCAACGCGACGATAACCCGTGAGTTGTCATCCTGAGCGGAGTGGGACGCGAGCGAAGCGAACGGCAACGAAGTCGAAGGATCTCTATCACCTTAACGACACCCGGAAATTAAAGGGGCGTTTTCCGGAAAGCAGCCTAGTTCTACTGCGCCTTCAGCAGCACATTTGCCGTCTGTCCCTGCATCGTCACCGTCGGCCCGACTGGATTCCCATTCACATCGACCCACGATCCCGGAGGCAGCGTCACTATTACCGTTCCGTAATACGGATTCACCACTGCTAGCCCTCCGGAATACATCCGCGCCCAGACTCCCTGGGTCTTCTTCATTCCTCCGGTCGGATGTCCGATCTGGATCGAGTATTCGGGAAAGGTGATCAGCGAACCGTAATCCTGGCCTCCGCCCGCAGTGAATCCGGTGATGTACATGTACGTACAACGGTTCTTCACCAGCAGGTAGTTGGCGATCACCCAAAGCCGCGCCGATTGCGGGATGTCAGCCGTCAGTCCAGACTCTTCGCCGTTCGTCATATAACAAACGCCCGTGCTCTCGACGTACTGCAGCACTCCCATGATTTCCTCCCATTGCGTTGGAGGCGGCACGTCGGGCGGATTTCCGTAGTTGGTGAAGCCACGCTCGTCGAAGAGAAGGTCGCTCGTGGTCATCAGCTTTAGGTTCACGTCGGGCGGAAATCCAAACTCGTACGAGACGTTGACCTGCATGGTCGCAGTGTCGGAATAGTCGTGGACATGCTGGTAGGTGGCGGCTTCCCACTCGAGTTCGTCGCGCTGGTAGACGGGGTCGTTTGCCTTCCCGGAATACTGTTGCACCCAGTTGCCGGAGCGATCGTAGTGGCCGCAGCGTCCCCAGTTACTGCTGGCCGACATGGTATCGACGGCGATTCCTGGGTATCCCTGCGAGAGTGGAGCGTCGACCCAGTTCGCCCATTGATAGGCGCGCACCTTGGGATTGGCGAAGTCGATGGGCGCGAGTGAGGTCGAGCCGAACTCGAAGGCCAGCGTTTTGCGGTCGCACCGAAACTCAAGCCAGTCGGGATGATGTCGCACATACCACGCTACCGTATGCGTGAAGTTGTCGACCGAGTACGGAATGTAGACCGTGTTGTAGACGTCAGCCGGTTCGTTGGGATAGTCGGACGCCCAAACCATGTCGACCACGCCGGATTCCGTGTTGATATCAGTCACGTTGTAATTGAAGACCATCTCGAGATGGATGTTGTCGGTAGTATCGGGGAAGTACTGGGTGCGCGCCTTGGTGGGAGACTGCGCGTGGCAAACCGAAACGCTGGAGAGAACGCCGAAAAGCACGAGGACGAGTGGTCGGAACACGGGCATCTCCGGCAGGAAGCGAATGCAACCGTAAGCAAACGAATCGGCTCGAAACAATATACCGCTGCAGTCGGCTCGTGTCCAATACGCTAGGCGTGGCGAAAACGGCCGAACGTAACTGCGCGGGGTCGGTATGTCATCATGAGATCAGGATGAAGTGGCGATCGCTGGATGAGTCGTCGGTGAGAGTGGATGCGCGTCCCCTGCGGGAGATTTACGCCGAGCGCAAGGAACTGATTGCAAAGTACGTTCCGGCTGGGACGCAAGTTGTGCATGCGCAGGCAGTGGCAGAGTTGAAGGCGCAGGGCATCGCCGCAAGAGCCTTAGCTGTCGGGGCAAAGGCGCCTGAGTTCGAATTGGCCGATCACGACGGGAAGGTCATTCGATCGGCGGATTTGTTGGCTCGTGGGCGGCTCGTGATCTGCTTTCTACGTGGGCGCTGGTGTCCGTTTTGCGTGGGACAGATGGAGGCGATGAACCTAGTGGTTCCAGAGATCGCAGGGTCCGGAACTTTACTGGTCGCAATCTCGCCGCAAACCGTGAAGCAGTCGTATTTCATGCACGATCAGCACAAACTGCACTTCCCGCTGCTCTCGGACGCGGGGAATAAAATCGCGCGGCAGTTTGGGCTGACATATCGCGTGCCAGAGGCGCAGGAGGCGGTCTATCGGAGGGCATTCGTTAATCTGCCATTTGCGAATGGGGACGACAGTTGGGAGTTGCCGATACCCGCGACCTACATTCTGAATCGGGATGGGACAATTCTGTATGCGTCGGCGAACGAGGATTACACGGAGCGGCCGGAGCCACGGGAAGTTGTCGAACGTCTGTCATCCTGAACGGCGGCGAAGCCGGCGCGAGGAACCCATGTTTGCGGCAAGCAGGAATGTATAAAGAGGCCCGCAGCACGGCAGAGCCGATCAACTGCAGCGCCAGCGCCCGACATGAGTAATGTCCCTCGGAGGGCTGTTGCCCTCCTCAGGATGACATCGCGCGCACTCACAGTGGCATCTTGCTAAGTTCTAATCGCGATACACTGATACTTCATGCATTACATCTATGGGATCAATTCCGTTACCGAGGCGCTGAAGGCGCGGGGGCGTGCGTTCGAGTGGGTGGGGATGGCGAAGGAGCGCCACGATATCCGCCTGCAGCGGCTCATCGAAGACTGCCGCAAGATTGGCGTGCCAGTTCGTTTTTTGCAACGCACCGAACTCGATCGCATGGCAGGGAACGCGGCGCATCAGGGAGTCGTCGCCGTCACATCGGCCAAGCAATACAACGATCTGGAGGACGTGATCGCGTCCAAGCGCGGGCAATACTCGCTTCTGGTGGTTCTCGATGGAGTGGAAGACCCGCACAACCTGGGCGCTATTCTACGTACCGCGGATGCGGCCGGTGCGAACGGAATTGTGATTCCCGAGCGGCGCGCGGCTGCGGTCACGGGAACCGTGACGAAGGCGTCTGCGGGCGCGAGCGAACATCTTCCGATCGCAAAGGTCACCAATATTGCGCGCACAGTGGAAGAGTTGAAAGAGCAGAACATCTGGACGGTAGGCCTCGATGAGCGCGGCTCGAAAACCTACGACGCCCTGGACTACAACATGGATTGCGCGCTGGTGCTGGGTGGAGAAGGCAAGGGCCTGCACGACCTGGTCAAGCGCAAGTGTGATTTCCTGGTATCGATCCCCATGATGGGCAAAGTCCCTTCGCTGAATGTGTCCGTCGCGGCCGCGGTGGTACTTTATGAGATCGTCCGGCAGCGACGAGTGAAGGACGGCGCATCCCACACAGAATGAAGTCTGCTTCCAGGAAGGCTCGCCGATCGACCCTGTGGCTCCTCTGTGTCCTCTGTGGCCCAGTATTGCACGGGTTTTCCCTTGATCGCGAAGCCTTCTCCATCCCGAAATATGACCTGAACGCGCAGATTGAGCCAGAGCAGCACCGTTTGGGCGTGCGGGGCAAGATCACGCTGCGCAACGATACGGCGGCTCCGCAGAAAATCGCGGTCCTTCAGATCTCATCGTCGCTCGACTGGCGCTCGATCAAAGCCGGCGACACCCCGCTGCAGTTTGTGCGACAACCTTTCACGTCAGACATCGACCACACGGGAAGCTTGTCGGAAGCGATCATCACCTTGCCGAGGGAAGTTGCGCCGCAGGCAACGATCGACCTGGACATCGCCTACGAGGGGGTGATCGTGCTCGATGCGACTCGACTCACACGCATCGGCGCGCCGGAAGATGCGGCGAACAGCACGGACTGGGATCGGATTGGGCCGGACTTTACAGCAGTACGAGGAGCGGGGTATGTGACTTGGTATCCGATTGCGACCGATGTGGCGAATCTCTCGGAGGGAGAAAGTCTGTTTGAGGTACTGGCGCGGTGGAAGGCGCGGCAAACTGAGTCGACGGCGCACATTCAAATCGGCGCATGGAGTCACAGCGAAGGGCCACCTCCGACGCTGCTTATAAACGAAGCGTCTTGTGTCATCGTTTATAAAGACCCGTACGAGGCTCAGCTAAATCAGGCGGACTGTCATTTCCGGAATACGGGCGCCAGGTGGCCGTCCTTTGCCTTAGCGGAGTACGGCGAGGTCGACCGCCCGTCGATCACGGTCTACAATCTGCGGACGCACGCGGCGGCGGCAGAGGCTTATGCCGATGCAGCGGCGAAGGCTGCTCCTTTAATTGCCGGTTGGTTTGGGCGGGAGCGCGAAAAGGCAGTGACTGCCGATCTGCCGGATGCGAACGCGGCATCATTCGAAGCTGGAGCGTTCCGGTTCACTCCTCTCGGCGGCGAGTCTAAAGTCGTTGGCCTGGCGGCCGCGCACCAGTTGGCGCATGCATCGTTCTCATCAGTTCGACCGTGGATCAATGAGGGGCTTGCGCACTTCGCACAGGCGCTTTACCTGGAACAAGAGAAGGGACGTCAGGCAGCACTGGATTACATGGGAGCACATCGCTCGGTACTGAAAGCGTTGGAAGCGCCTGACGCGGTGCGCAAGCCGGACGACGAGGCAAGCCACTCGCTGACCAACACACTGAACGAGGAGCTGTATCGCAGCAAGGCGATGTGCGTCTGGTGGATGCTGCGCGACATGCTCGGCGACGCCACACTGAAAAAGGCGATTGCGGCGTACAGGCCCGAGCAGGATAAAGATCCTTCGTATATGCCGCGGCTGATTTCCGCGCAGACACAGCGCGATCTGGAGTGGTTCTTCGATGACTGGGTCTATCGCGATCGTGGACTGCCGGATTTTCGCGTGGAGTCGGCGTTTGCACGCAAGACGATGACGGATGCCTACATGCTGACGATCACGCTGGAAAATCAGGGAGGCGCTGGCGCCGAAGTTCCGGTAGTCATCAAATCGGCACGCGGCGACGTTACGAAGCGGGTCGAAGTGCGAGCCAAGAGCAAGACCACGGTGCGGGTCGAGATGCCCGCGATTCCACAGGAAATTCTGGTGAATGACGGGAGCGTCCCTGAGAGTGACACAACGAATAATACGTTCAAGGTTCCAGCACCACCGGAGTGAGTTCTCAGCGAGGCAACGGAGAAAATCAGAAGGCGGAAGGCGACAGTCCACTGCGCTTGATTCTGAAACTGTCGGCATCTTGGGCGTTTTCCGCTTCTCTTCTCGGTGTCTCCGTGCCTCTGTGGTAGGTTTTGTAGTTTCGGAGGGAGACTGCTTGGCCTACATCCAATTCCTGGGCGCTGCTGGCACTGTAACCGGGTCGAAACATCTAATTAATACCGGAGACCACACAGGTAAGACTGGTTTCCAAGTTCTCATCGATTGCGGACTGTTTCAAGGCCCGAAGGAGTGGCGCGAGCGGAATTGGCGCGATACACCGATTCCGGCGAAGCAGATCGATGCCGTCATCCTTACGCACGCGCATCTTGATCACTGCGGTTGGATTCCCCGACTGGTGAAAGAAGGTTTTCGCGGGCCGATTCTCGCAACTCCGCCGACGATTGACCTGTGCGGGATTATCCTGCCTGATTCGGGCCACCTGCAGGAAGAAGACGCGCGGTTCTATAACAAGGTCAAGAAGTCGAAACACGATCCGGCTCTGCCTCTCTATACGTTCGACGAGGCGCAGAAATCGCTCGAGTATTTCAAGCCAGTACCGGTCGGAGAGACCGTTGTGCTTTCGCCAGAGATTTCATTCCGCTTCGTCCGCGCGGCGCATATTCTCGGGTCGTGTATGGCCGAGATTTCGCTGAAAACGAACGGGCAGTCGCGCCGGCTGTTGTTTACCGGAGACATCGGGCGGGTGCACGACCACAAGATCGCGCCGGGCAAGGTGGTGCACTCCGGGCCCACGGAAGGCGAAGTCGCCGACATGGTGGTGATGGAATCGACGTATGGAAACCGGTTGCATCCGAAGGAAGACCCAATGCCGGAATTAGCGGGGTTGATCACCGCCGCGGCCAATCGCGGAGGAAGCGTGATCGTGCCGGCGTTCGCGATTGAACGTACGCAGAAGTTTGTCTTCATCCTGAAGCACTTAATTGAATCGGCGCAGATTCCGCGCATGCCCGTCTTCTGCGACAGTCCGATGGCCATCAAGGCGGTCGAGATTTTTCTGAAGCACGATGAAGAGTACAGCGACGAGACCCGCGAGATGATTCGCAAATATGGCTCGCCTCTAGCATGGCCTGGCTTCACCTTTGCATCTACACCGGAAGAGTCGAAGAAGATCAATGATACGCGGATGCCGTCGGTGATCATTTCGTCGAGCGGGATGGTGACCGGTGGGCGCATTCTGCATCATCTGGCGCAGCGGCTGCCCGATCCGCGAAACCTGGTCTTGTTTATCGGGTTTCAGGCACCGGGTACGAGGGGATTCATCATCAAGAGCAAGTCCGATGAAGTGAAGATCTTTGGCGACTTTGTACCGATTCGAGCGCAGGTGGCGGCGCTGGAGCAGTTCAGCGATCACGCCGATCCGCCGGAGTTGCTGCAGTGGCTGCGGACGTTTGGCAATCGTCCAGCCTCGACATATCTGGTGCATGGAGAGCCCGATGCATCGGGGCAACTGCGCGATCTGATGAAGAAGGAACTCGGATGGAATGTTGATGTGGCGCAGTATCAGGAGAAAGTGCAGATGTGATCTTATAACCACCAAGGACACTAAGGTACACGAAGGAAATCCACGGGGTCCCTTTGTGATCCTTCATGTCCTTGGTGGTTGAGTCTTACGAAGTAGAGCTGAATCGGATCAGAGCCTCAAGCTTTTCTGCAGCCGCTCCTGAATCGATCGATTTCGCGGCGATCGGAACCGCGCCAGCGATGTGATCGGCTTTGCCCGCAGCAACGAGTGCCGCCGCAGAGTTTAGCAACACAACATCCCGGCCTGGAGACTTCTCTCCATTCAGCACGGCCCGAATGATCGCAGCGTTTTCGTTCGCGTCTCCGCCAGCGATTTCCTGAAGCGCGGCGCGCTTCATCCCAAACTCCTCGGGTTCGACTTCGTACGAGCGTACTGATCCCGACCGAGCTTCGGCGATACGCGTCACACCGGTGATTGTAATTTCGTCCAGGCCGTCAAGGCCGTGTACCACCAGCGCTCGACGCAAGCCCAGCATGCTCAGTGCTTCCGCAAGCTTCTCGACCAAATCGAGGGAGTAGACACCTACTACCTGGCCCGAGGCGCGGGCGGGATTCGTGAGCGGGCCGAGCAGGTTGAACATAGTGCGCATGCGTAACTCGCGGCGCACAGCCTGAACCTGCTTCATGGCGGGATGCAGGTTGGGCGCATACAGGAAGCAGATGCCGACTTCGCGCAGGCACTGGGCGGCGCGCTGTGGAGAAAGCTGGATGTTCACGCCGAGGGCTTCGACCACATCGGCCGATCCGCACTTGGAGCTGATGCCGCGGTTGCCGTGCTTCGCCACGCGAACACCCGCTCCCGCGGTGACCAGCGCGGTGACTGTGGAGATATTGAAGGTACCGCTGGCGTCGCCGCCTGTGCCGCTGGTGTCGATGAGTGAATCTGAGACGGGCTCATCGAGCAAAGCGTCGCGTCCTGTGCCGCTGACGGCAAGAGGTTCCAGTCCGTTGCGTTCGATCGGCAGAGGTGCGGCGGCTGCGCGTATCGCTTCGGCAAAGCCGACAATCTCTTCGACCGTTTCCCCTTTGATGCGCAGTGCGATGAGCAGGGCGGCGATCTGCGCGTCGGTGCACTTGCCAGCGAGCACGTCGGTCATGACAGCTCGCGCCTCATCGCGGCTGAGGGATTGGCTCTGCTCGGCAACGGCCGGGTTGGCGAGACGATGAAGGGCGTCGAGGATCATGTGCTGGCGGCATTGTACGGTATAAGCGAGCGTCGAGCCTCTGTGAAACCCTGTGTCCTCCGTGGTGAACAGTTCAGAAATTCAAGCAAAGGGGATAAGAATCACAGTGCACGCCACATCACTAAGGTTGGACGGCGCTCGCTGCGGGCAGGCGTTTCTGCAGGTACTCACGCCATTCTTCCGGCAGGGCTTGAGTTGCAATCGCTTTTTCCAGCAGGGCGTGATTGTATCTGTCATCGACGAACAAACGATTCATCTCCGCGATGGTAATAGCATCTGGTGCGTGGCTCAGGAACTCGAAGGCCTCTCCGTTCTCGACCACTCCCTCTTGCTCAACTGAGAAGTAGAATCCACTGCGGCCGCTACGGAGGAAGATGTCGATCATGTCATCGCGCTGAAACTTGGCTGCCAGCTTGTAGCAGGGCATCCGGGGCTGGCGAATCATCAGGATGGCGGAGCCAATGCGCAAGCGGTCTCCGATATGCAGATCGCATTCGAACAGGCCTTCAGTAGTGAAATTCTCCCCGAACGATCCCCAGGGAAGGTCGCCGCCCCAGGGGAGATGCATGCCTGAGAGTTCTTCGCGCCAGAGTGGGTAACGCTCGGAGGGATATCCATAGACGGCTTTGTATGGGCCGCCGTGAACGCTGAGATCGGCCTGCCGGTCGCCGTCAAGATTCAAGGTGCGAAGCGGAACCGGGCCGGCGATCGGCTGCTTATAGATACCGGTACTGATAGTTCGTCCTTGATAGACGATAAGGCGCGGGCGAGCAACGTTCAGAGAAATTAACTTCACGGCGGACCGTCCTTCCGGACTCCTTGTCCGGTTTTGGATGTTTTAGGAGCGGAAAGGGCGCAGGGATTATTGGCGATGCGCAGAGAGTGCGCCCGTCTTGGGAAAACATCATTTGGTAAGGACGAATATGTTCGCTGGCCGTTTGCCCAACTCTCCGTTTGTTCTATAAAATCAAAGGTTTGCTGCCCGCAGCGCGACGCCGCAAGCAGATCCTTCCAAGTCTTAATTGAAGAGTCATCATTATGAAAATTCATGAGTATCAGGCAAAAGCAATCCTAAAGAAGTACGGTGTATCGGTACCGCGTGGATCGATGGCTACTTCACGTGAAGAGGCAGAATCGATTGCGAAAGAATTGCTCGACTCAGGATCCGGGGGAGTGGTGGTGAAGGCGCAAATCCATGCCGGAGGCCGCGGCAAAGGCGGTGGCGTGAAGATCGCGAAGTCCGTCGACGAGGCCGGTGACCTCGCGGGCAAGATGCTCGGCATGAAGTTGGTCACCCATCAGACTGGGCCCGAGGGCCGGATCGTTCGGCGCTTGCTGATTGAAGAAACGCTGCCTATCGATAAGGAACTCTACTTAGGCATTCTGGTCGATCGGGCGGAAGGCAAGCCGGTATTTATGGCGTCGGCCGCGGGGGGTATGGAGATCGAGCAGGTTGCGGCCGAAAATCCGAATGCGATTCTGAAGCAGCACATTGACCCCGGCATGGGACTTGAGGCCTTCCAGGCGCGGAAGATTGCGTTCCAGTTGGGACTGGGCGCAAAGCAGATCGGTCCGGCGGTGCAGTTCCTGACCAGCCTATACAAGGCTTTTCTCGATACCGACTCTTCGCTGCTGGAGATCAATCCTTTTATTACGACTACGGATGGGCGGTTGTTTGCGCTCGACGCCAAGATCAATTTCGACGACAACGCGCTGTTCCGGCACGCTGATCTTCGCGAGTTGCGCGACATTACGGAAGAAGATCCGCTGGAAGTCGAGGCCTCGAAGTACAGCCTGAATTACATCAAGCTCGACGGCAATGTCGGATGCATGGTCAATGGCGCGGGCCTGGCGATGGCGACGATGGACATCATCAAATACGCGGGCGGAATGCCCGCGAACTTCCTCGACGTCGGCGGCGGGGCCAGCTCCGAACAGGTCGCGCACGCGTTCGAGATCCTGCTCAGCGACAAAAATGTGAAGGCGGTACTGATCAACATTTTTGGTGGCATCCTGCGGGTCGATACACTGGCGACCGGGGTAGTCGAGGCAGCGCGTAAGACGAATATCAAGCTGCCGATCGTGCTACGGCTGGAAGGAACGAACGTCGATGAGGGCAAGAAGATCCTGATGAATTCGGGTTTCAACTTCGTGGTAACCGACACGATGAAAGACGCGGCCGACAAGGTTGTGGCCGCAGCCCGCGGGACTTTGGGCGTCACCGAGTGGCGCTAGGTGGAGCGAGGCGCAGGTATCGAGTGAACTGCCGTGGAAGAGCGGCCCTTCAGGGCCGCGTTGACCGGCGCAGAGATTAATAAGGGGCTTTAGCCCCCGCTTTTATAGACGGAGCAGAAATCATGGCAATCCTGGTTAATAAAGAAACGCGAGTTGTGGTGCAGGGCCTGACCGGACGTGAAGGCACCTTCCATGCGAAAGCGAGCCAGGCCTACGGAACAAAGATTGTGGGTGGCGTGACGCCGGGAAAAGGCGGAATGACGCACGAGGGCTGGCCGATTTTCAACACTGTGCGCGAGGCGGTCGATAAGACCGGTGCCAACGCAACCGTGATCTTCGTTCCACCGCCGTTTGCGGCTGACGCGATCATGGAAGCCGCGGATGCCGAGATCGACCTGATCGTCTGCATCACCGAAGGTATTCCAACGCTCGACATGGTGAAGGCGTGGGAGTTCCTTCAGGACCGGCGATCGCGGCTGATCGGACCGAACTGCCCGGGGATCATCTCCCCGGGAAAGTGCAAAATCGGCATCATGCCAGCTTCCATCCACAAGGAAGGGTCGATCGGCATCGTTTCACGCTCGGGCACGCTGACCTACGAGGCCGTGCATCAGTTAACGCAGCGAGGAATTGGGCAGTCGACGGCGATCGGCATCGGCGGTGATCCGATTATTGGCACGAATTTCATTGACGCGTTGGACTTGTTCAACCGGGATCCCGAGACGGAAGCGGTCATCATGATCGGCGAGATCGGCGGCAATGCCGAGGAGCTGGCGGCCGAGTTCGTGAAGTCGCACATGAAAAAGCCCGTCGTGGGATTCATCGCGGGACAAACGGCGCCTCCGGGACGCCGCATGGGCCATGCCGGGGCGATCATCTCAGGTGGCAAGGGCACTGCCGCGGAGAAGATCAAAGCTCTCGAAGCATGCGGAATCAAGGTAGCGAAATCGCCGGCACAAATTGGAGAGACGCTGGCTGCCGCGGTGGGCGTGAACGTTTAGTTTCGCTCGCAGAGACGTGGATTCTTACGTTTCGATGACCGTGTGAGAAGACGTTGCTGGCAACGTCTCTACAAAAACTATTCTCAAGGACCGACAACCCAACTTATGAAGACCCTGCAACGTACATTAACCATCGTGAAGCCCGACGCTGTACGCAAGAACGGTATTGGCGACATCATCGAACAATTTGAGAAGAACCACTTCCGCATTCTTGCCATGAAGATGCTGGAAATCTCCAAGCACCAGGCCGAGCAATTCTATGCCGTGCATGCCAGCCGTCCTTTTTACAATTCGCTGACCGACTTCATGTCCAGCGGGCCCATCGTGGTGCTAGCGCTGGAGAAAGAAAATGCGATTGCCGACCTGCGCAAGTTGATGGGCGCTACCAATCCGGCGAACGCCGAGGAAGGCACGATCCGCAAAAAGTGGGCGACCAATATTGAGTACAACGCAATTCATGGCTCCGATGCGGAGGATACCGCGCGATTCGAGCTGAGCTTTTTCTTTGCAGGATACGAATTAGCGAAGTGACGGCGATACGCGGGCGTGAGCGTAGCGGGAGCCCGCAGCCGTCATCCTGAGCGGAGTTGCCGCGCGTAAGCGACGGCAACTGAGTCGAAGGATCCCTCGTTATGCCCGTCGTGCAAATCACTATGCTGACCGGTCGAACGGCCGACCAGAAGCGGAAGATCGCGAAGCGCATTACCGACGCACTGGTCGAAGAGGCTGGGGCGCGCCGCGAAGCCATCGTTGTTGCCTTTCACGAAGTGTCGAAAGAGAGCTACGCTTCGGGCGGCGAGTTGATGATCGATAAGGCGCCGCCGAAGTAGTTACCGCCAGAACCCGCCGGATTACTCTCGTAATACATCTTTCACTCAGGCAACTGGTTATACTTCGCTCGAAAGCGAGGTTTCCCATCATGAAGACTTGGACAGTGGCCGCCGCCCTTCTTTTTGTCGGCCCGTTCGGTTTTGCGCAGACAGCAGAGACAGCTCAGACGACGAGGAAATCCTGCGATGATCTGAAGGCTGAGATCACCAAGAAACTGGATGCGAAGGGCGTTGTCGGTTATTCGCTCGACGTCGTCGACAAGGGTAAAGAAGGCGACGGCAAAGTGGTCGGCGGATGCGACGGTGGAACGAAGAGCATCGTGTACAGCCGCGGAGCTGCCTCGCAGGCCAAGGCTTCGGACGAGAAGAAGTCGCAGTAGTTCTCGCGCAAAAACAAGGGCAAGAGTGCCCCGCGCCACACGAGTCTACCCCAGCGGCTCGAATAGATGCCCTTCGACGCGGTCGGCAATCCTGGGCAATTCCTTCTTGGCGTGTTGCAGAAAGTGTGGCGCAGCGCGATGGGCTTCCAGCGCAGCGTCATCTTTATATTGTTCGTAGATAAAGAACCGGCGCGATTCGGTTTTGTGCCGGTGGACCTGATACATGGCACATCCGGGTTCTTTGCGGGAGTGCTCGGTCAGCTTTTCGAAGAGTGCGGCAACCTCAGCCTCGTGTCCAACTTTCGCCATCCAGGTGACAGCCAACACCACCATCGCTTGCTCCTTCGCCACGGCGTTTGCGAAACCTGCACACCGGGGAGGACATTCTAGGCTTTCTTTGCGGCGACCTTCAACTCTGTAATGAAATCATCGACCAGAATCGTATGGTCACGGTCCGGTCCGGTAGAAATCATTCCGACCCGCGCGCCAGATTCTTTTTCCACAAAGGCCAGGTAGTCGCGAGCGGTCTTGGGCAATTTGCCGTACTGGACGATGCCTTCGGTCGAGGTCCGCCATCCGGGCAACTTTTGATAAACGCACTCAATTTTCTCGTAACCACTGGCGTGGGCTGGAGCTTCGGCGGTTGGTTTTCCATCAATCTTGTAGCCGACGCAAACCGGAATTTCCTCCAACTCATCAAGCACGTCTAGCTTGGTGACCACTAGCCAGTTCGTTCCGTTAATCATGCCGGAATAGCGTAGCAACGGCAGATCAAGCCATCCAGTGCGTCGTGGACGTCCAGTGACCGCGCCGTATTCGTTGCCCCGCTTGCGCAGGTTGTCGCCGGAATCTCCCTTGTCCTCGCTCGGGAAAGGTCCCTCACCGACACGAGTGCAGTAGGCCTTTGTGATTCCAATAACAGAGTTGATCGCGTTCGGAGCGATGCCGGTGCCAATGACGGCTCCGCCAGAAGTTGCGCTGGAGGAGGTCACAAACGGGTACGTGCCGTGGTCGATGTCGAGCATCGTTCCCTGTGCGCCTTCGAACAAAATCGACTCACCCTGCTTCAGCGCCTGGTTTAGCAGCATCGCCGTGTCGCAGACAAAAGGCGCGATTTTGTCGGCGGCTTGTGCGTACTCGACGTACATCTTGTCGGGATCAAGCGGTTCGGTATTGAAGAGCGCGTGCGCAATCATGTTCTTTTCTCGCACGGCATTTTCGATGTGTTTCTTCAGCAGCGTCGAGTCCAGTAGATCGGCGACCCGCAGGCCGCGGCGTCCCATTTTGTCTTCGTAGGCTGGGCCGATGCCGCGCGAGGTAGTGCCAATCTTCACGCGTCCAGGCGCATTCTCCGCCGCCAGTTCAATCATGCGGTGATAGGGAAGAATGACGTGCGCGCGGTTCGAGACGAACAGATTGCCGTCGACCTTTACGCCGGCTTCGCGCAGTGCGCCAACTTCCTTGAGAAACGCAAGAGGGTCAAGGACGACTCCATTCCCGATAACGCTGCGGCATCCGGTGCGTAACACGCCGCAAGGCACGAGCTGAAGGATAAACTTCTTGCCATTGATGATGACGGTGTGGCCGGCATTGTGTCCGCCCGCATAGCGGGCAACGACGGAGAAGTTGTGGGACAGCACGTCGACGATTTTGCCTTTGCCCTCATCGCCCCACTGAGCGCCAACGATCACCGCAGTCTTGCCTTTTTTCAATTCCCACTCCATGAGAAAAGTGATTCGGGCAGGCGCATGGCTACGCCGCTCCCGGGTTCGCACACTCCTTACCCGCGGTGGATGTCTTGCACAAAATTACTGGGATAAGAGCGGAGAAGACGTGTACAAGTTATCTTAACGTGTCGGTGCGGCGAATAGCAACGGAGGGTTAGGGCGAGCCGGACTGGTAAGATGCAGAATGAAATCACGAAGATTGAGGCGGGAATCATTACGACAGTGGTGGTCTCATGGCGAAATTCGAAAAACATATTTTTATCTGTGGAAACCAGCGTCCGGCGGGGCATCCGCGCGGATGCTGCGATCCTTCGGCGGAAGCCAAATTGCAAAAGCTGTTCAAACAGAAACTCGCGCAGTTCGGTCTGAAAGGCCGAGTACGTGCGAACCAATCCGGCTGCCTCGATCAATGCGAGCACGGCCCTAATATTGTGATCTATCCAGAAGGCGTCTGGTACGGCCACGTCACCGAGGCTGACATCGATGAGATTATCGATGCCCACATTATTCGCGGAAAACCGGTCGAGCGTCTTCGCCTTGCTGAGTCCTGTCTGAATACGGAGACCTGCGAACACCGCAAGGCCAAATCCTAAGCTCCAGCCGCTTTACTTTTTCGGACGTCCGCTCGTACCTTGATTTCATGCCAGCCTACTTTACTCCCGAACTTTTTCGCTTCCTGATCCGCCTCAAGCGCAACAACAATCGCGATTGGTTTCACGCCCACAAGGACGAATACGAAGCTGTCGCGCATCAGCCAGCGCTGCATTTCATCACTGAATTTGCCGGGCCGCTGTATGACATTACACCGCATCTGGTCGCCGATCCACGGACGTCGCGCGGCTCCTTGTTTCGCATTTACCGCGACACACGGTTTTCCGCCGACAAGAAGCCGTACAAGACCCATGTTGCCATGCGGTTTTCTCATCGCGGCAAAGACGTCCATTCTCCGGGCTTCTATCTGCATCTTGAGCCGGGAGGTTGCTTTGCCGCGTCGGGGCTCTGGCACCCGGAGCCGACACTACTGAAGGTGCGGACGGCAATTGTCGAGCGGTATGACGAGTGGCGGCCCATCCGCAAGTTGCTGAACTGGGACGATGCCACGAAACTCTCGCGCCCTCCACGAGGATTCCCCTGCGACCACGAATTTGTGGATGACCTCAAGCTGCGAGATCTTGGCACCGCGATCGAATTCACCGACGCTCAGGTCTGCAGCTCCAAGTTCATGACGACGTTCGTGACGGCCTGCAAGAAGATGTCCCCGCTGGCCAAGTTTCTGAGCGCCGCGCTGAGCCTGCCCTTTTAAAAAAGGATTCGTCTTGGACAGCCGCCTCGGCAGTCCGTCGAATGCAGTTCAATTTTCATTACTGCGAACTTTGCTGTTTGTGGATTTCGTCGAGACGCTTCTTCAAGTATTCGCGGTATTCCTTCTGGAGCGCCGGATCTTTTGGTGAGCCGTAGATTTCCGAGGACTTATATTTCCCTTCGTCGAATTTCTTCTTGGTCCACTCATCGTGGATGTGAATTTCGTCCGCGTGGTCGAGCATTTCCTTGACGAACTGCGGCGGGACGAAATACACGCCTTCCCGATCGCCGACGACAAGGTCGCCGGGCATGACGGTGACTCCTCCAATACGCACTGGGACGTTAATGCCGGTCAACATGACATTGCCAATGGGAGTCGGATCGGCGGCGCGGAAGTAGGCCGGCATATCGATCTCAGAGAGCCCGTCGAGGTCGCGAATGCTGCCGTCAACAACGAGTCCGCCGCCGTGCGTAGCTTTCATGACGTAATAAAAGAGATTGTCGCCGACGATGGTGCCATCAACTTTTTTGCCGAAGAGATCGACCACGAGGACATCTCCGGGCTGCAGCATGTCGATCGCGAACTGATTGGTGAGTTCCGGGAGTCCCTGTTTCTTGGCTCTGGATTCGGCGACATCATCGACGTCGGCGCGCCGCGGCATGAACTGCACAGTAAACGCGCGGCCAACCATAGTCTTTCCGGGATGAAGAATCTGAAATCCGTCGGCCCACTGATTGTTGTAGCCCTTTTCTTGAAGAGTAGACCAGACTTCTTCCGCAGAAAGTCCGCGAGCGCGTTCGATCATGGAGTCGGGAACTTTCGGACGTCCATCGGGGAACCGGTCGAATGGGGATTTGGCAGTGTAGTCGATCAAATCCTGCTTGGGGAACGTGAATAATTGCGCGTAAGCGCATGTCGCCGCCAACACGGTGGCAATGCAGATTGCACGGCCGAAATAGTGGATCGAAGTGCGCAGGGGCATGGTCATCGGGAAAGTCTCCTCATCAGCTGAACTTTTCGAAGCTCACCGTTGTCGATGAGCATACAATTCTAAGTCGCAATCGATTATCTTGCGTGCGACCAGTACGGATTTTTTGCCGGAGCACATTCTCGCTATACATAGGACAAAGGAAATGAATGAAAAGAATTGGGGTAAATTCGATCGGCGTGATGTATTGAAGACTTCAGCGATGGCGCTCGGCGGAGCGCTACTCGCAGATCCCATGGAGGCCTATCCGAAGGCGGTAAACACGAACTCGAGTCCGTCGAGCCTGAAGATCACTGATCTGCGGGTGGCGACGGTGGTGAAGCCGGGACCAAGCCCATGTCCGATCATTCGCATTGATACCAACCAGGGAGTCTACGGACTCGGTGAGGTACGCGACGGCGCAAGTCCAACCTACGCGCTGTTCCTGAAGAGCCGGGTCGTCGGCGAGAACCCGCTTGAAGTCGACAGAATTTTCCGCAAAATCAAACAATTCGGCGGGCACGCCCGTCAGGGCGGCGGCGTTTGCGCGATCGAGATGGCACTGTGGGACATCATGGGCAAGGTCTACAACGCCCCGGTGTACACGCTGCTCGGTGGCGGCAAGTTCCGGGACAAGATCCGGATTTATGCCGATACGACGGAGTCGAAAGATCCGAAAATCTACGCGCAGCGAATGAAAGAGCGCAAAGAGGTACTGGGACTGACGTGGCTCAAGATGGATCTGGGAGTCGAGATGGTCGCAGATACTCCGGGGACGGTGACAAATCCTTCGGATCTTGATCAGTGGCAGGCGAACCAACTCCCGCATCCCCTGCTTGGCATGGAGGTGACGGACAAGGGGATCGCGATGCTCGAGGAGTTCGTGGCAGCGGTGCGCGCGGCGGTCGGGATGCAGATTCCGCTTTCGATGGATCATCTCGGGCATCTGGGCGTCAAGTCGATCATCCGGCTCGGCAAGGCGTACGAGAAATACAACTTGTCGTGGATGGAAGATGTGATTCCGTGGATGTACACGGATCTGCTGAAGCAGATTGCAGACGAAAGCCCCACTCCGATTTTGACCGGCGAGGATATCTATCTGAAAGAGCCCTTCCGCGTGCTCTGCGAAAGGCATGCAGTAGGGAAGATCCAGCCGGATCTCGCGACTGCAGGAGGAATTCTCGAGACGCATAAGATCGGTGACATGGCAGAGGAGTTCGGAGTGCCCATGGCGATGCACTTTGCGGGAACGCCAGTTTCCTGCATGGCCAATGTGCACTGCGCCGCGGCGACCCTGAATTTCCTGGCGCTCGAAAATCATTCGCTGGATGTGCCGTGGTGGTCGTCTCTGGTAGAAGAGGGAACGAAGACACCGATCGTCAATCACGGCTGGATCGAGGTGCCAGACCGTCCGGGGCTGGGCGTGACCTTGAATGAAGATGTGGTGCGGCAGCATCTGGCGCCGGGCACCGGATATTTCGAGCCCACTCCGCAGTGGGACCAGGAACGCTCTTGGGACCGGCTGTGGAGTTGAGAGTTCCTTCCCCGCCCGGGGTGCTGAATTCGCGGGCAAATATACGTCTTGACAATAGTCGTTATAACGAGTAATGTCGGTATTGGATGACTGAAAAGACCAGCGCGAGTCGGCGGTTCGGCGGCCCCGAGGAGAATCTCTTTGTCAGCCTGCTGCGAACCGCGGACCTTCTGTCGCGCAACGTGGAGAAAGTTCTGAAAACGGGCGATGTCTCGCCCACGCAGTACAACGTGCTGCGCATTTTACGCGGCGCGCCCGATGGATTGACTTGCAACGAGATCGGAAAGCGAATGATCACGCGCGATCCCGACATTACCCGTCTACTGGACCGGCTGGAAAAGCGCGGCTTGATTTCCCGTTGCCGCGAAACTAGGGATCGGCGTCAGGTGCAGACGCGCATTACCCCCGAGGGGTTGCATTTGCTTAAGGAACTTGACGGTCCGGTTACGGAGCTTCACCGTCAGCAGTTGGGCCATTTAGGACGTGAAGGCGTCCGCAGGCTGCAGGAGTTGCTGGAAAAGGCGCAGAGGGTCGAATAGCTTTTTTTGCATCGATTGTCGTTATCACGATCATCTGTATAACATCTGTATCCAACAGGAGGATTTAATATGAGTACCGTCACCGCACCCGTAGCTACCACCACAACCTGGAACATCGATTCCGTCCACTCCAGCGCACAGTTCAAGGTCAAGCACATGATGATCTCGAACGTGAAGGGGGACTTCACCACCGTCACTGGCAGCCTGAAGTTTGACGGTGAGAACATTGCCAACTCATATGTTGAGGCCTCGATCGATGCCAGGACTATTAATACGTGCGACGCGCAGCGCGATGCACACCTGAAAAGTCCAGATTTCTTCGACGTCGAGAAGTTTCCGGTGCTGACCTTCAAGTCGACCCGCATTTCGACAAAATCGGGCGGCGAACTCACTGTTGCCGGAGAATTAACTATCCATGGCGTGACGCGCCCGGTTGTATTCGAAGTAGAAGGACCGAGTGCGCCGATGAAAGATCCGTGGGGCAACACCCGCCTCGGACTCTCGGCCAGCACGCGCATCAACCGCAAAGATTTTGGTCTGACGTGGAATGCAGCACTTGAAACCGGCGGAATCCTGGTGGGCGAAGAAGTCGCCATCAACCTGGATGTGCAGTTCATCAAGGCATAATTGGATGTACTGGCGGGAGAGAAACACTACGGCTTCGAGCCGCTGAGACACGCATGGGGAAGTCGCAGCGGCTACGGCCGATCAGGATTTATCGACGGTTATGGTCGAATCGTAACCGTTTCGAATCGCCGCTTCTGCGGCGGTACGGCTCATCTCGATCCGCCCATCGAGAAAAAGGCGCCTACAAATCCCCAGTAAAGGAGTACGGGGATATTGGTTACGACACAAATTGTCCCCGCGATCTTGCTTCCTGTGCTGATCGCAAAAGCGCCGATGCCAATGCAGATGACCCCGATGGCCGCCAATACCCACACGAAGACGAGATCGTTCGAAAACAGTGGCATGAAGTCCGCGTAAGGCAGGACAGCGCAAGCGGGGCCAACAACCGCAGCGATACCGGCCGCTATGGTGATGCCGATCCATGCCGGTTTCCACTTGGTGGCGAGCCACCGGCAGAACAGCACCTCAAAGATGAGGGCTGCAAACAATGCCAGGATAATGACATGGGCGAGCACGGCAATTGAGAGTTTAAGCCAAGGGGTGCTAATTGTGAACGTGCCGCAACTAATGATTTGCGGTGACTTGGAAGGCCCGTCTGCGAATTAAACAGTGGGTTCAACGCGATAGCGCTGGTAGGCCCGGCAGGAATCGAACCTGCAACCCTCGGATTAGAAATCCGATGCTCTATCCGCTTGAGCTACGGGCCCACATTGAATCTATTGGACTTGCTTTGTT
>Ga0070735_10000561_pt1 | contig 39811 bp, 35 predicted proteins | sample Coa_R1_FD_66443 | JGI IMG/M metagenome (GOLD analysis project Ga0070735, IMG submission 66443) | Surface soil microbial communities from Centralia Pennsylvania, which are recovering from an underground coalmine fire - Coalmine... | ecosystem: Environmental > Terrestrial > Soil > Unclassified ... | reverse complement strand
ACGTTGGCGACGTACATCACCGGCTTGGCGGTGAGCAGCTGCAGCTCGCGGATTTCCCGCCGCTCCTCCTCGCTCAGGTCCATGGCGCGCACCGGGCGGGCCGCATCCAGCTGCACCTTGACCCTCTCGAGGAGCGAGCGGCGTTTGATTGCGTCCTTGTCGCCGCTCTTGCCCGCCTTGACCGCCCGCTCCAGTCCCTTCTCCAGGGTGGCGAGATCGGCGAGCGCGAGCTCGGTGTCGATGACCTCCATGTCGGACAGCGGGTCGACCTTGCCGGCGACGTGGATCACATCGCCGCTGGCGAAGCAGCGCACGACGTGCGCGATCGCATCCACCTCGCGGATGTGCCCGAGGAACTGGTTGCCGAGCCCCTCACCCTGGGAAGCGCCGGCGACGAGACCTGCGATGTCGAGGAACTCGACGGTGGCGGGCACCACCTTCTCCGGTTGCGCGATCGCGGCGAGCGAATTCAAGCGCGGGTCCGGCACGGGCACCACGCCGACGTTGGGGTCGATGGTGCAGAAGGGATAGTTCTCAGCCGCGATCTGCGCGCGCGTCAGCGCGTTGAACAGGGTCGACTTGCCGACGTTCGGCAGCCCTACGATGCCGCAGCGTATGGGCATCAGGGCGAGCCGCGCCCGGCCGGCGGCGCTGCGGAATCGCGGCTGTGCAGCAGGTTCATCGCGACCTGCGCGCCCTCGGCGAGCAGTACCGGCACGATGTCGGCCCCCGTCTGAACGCCCGAGCGGATCAGCTGCGCTTCCTCAGCCGGCGGCCGGCCGAGAACGTAGTCGAGCACCTGCGAGCGATCCCCCGGGTGCCCGATGCCGATCCGCATCCGCCAGAATCCGTCCCCCATCTGTGCGATCACGTCACGCAGGCCGTTATGTCCGGCTGCGCCGCCACCCTGTTTGAGCCGGACGACCCCGGGTGGGAAGTCCAGCTCGTCGTAGGCCACCAGGACCCATTCCACGGGAATCTTATAAAAGGAGCAGATACTGAGTACCGCATCGCCGCTGTTGTTCATGTAGTTCATGGGCTTCAGCAGCCAGAGGTCCGCCTCGCCGATACGGGTGCGCGCGAGCTCCGCCCGATGACGCGGCTCGCTGCGGAACGTGCCGCCGTGGCGCGCAGCCAGCTCGTCGGCCAGCTGGAAGCCGGCGTTGTGGCGCGTACGCGCGTACTCGGTCCCGGGGTTACCGAGTCCGACGATCAGCTTGAGTGCTTCGCCTGCCATTGTGTTGAGCATCGCCGCAAAAGCCGCCGGCCGCCGAAGAGCGTTTGAGGCTCCCGCGGCGGCCGGCGGTTTCAGTGGCCTGAGTGCGGCGGCTACTTCTTGCCGCCCTCCTTCTTGCCAGCGGACTCCTTCTTCTCCTCGCCCTTCTTGGCGTCCGCAGGGGCCGCAGCCGCTGCACCCGCTGCACCCGCAGCGGCAGGCGCCGCACCCGGTGCTCCCGGGGCTCCCGGCGCGCCCGCGACAGGAGCCGCGCCCTCGGCCGGCACCGCAGCGGCCTCTGCCGCCACCGGCTCCGGCTCCTCGGCGCGCGGCGCGTGGATCGAGACCACCGGCGTATTGCGCTGAGTCAGCTCCGGAATGGCGACCCCGGACGGCAGCGGAATGTCCGCCAGGAACTTGGTGTCGTTGAGGCTCATCCCCGAGAGGTCGAGCTCGAGGAACTCCGGCAGGTCCTTCGGCAGACAGCTCACCTCGATGTCGGTGCGCATGTGCGAGACCACGCCGCCTTCGTTCTTGACGCCCGGCGCGATGGTCTCGCCCCTGAAGTGGATCGGCAGCCGGATACGGATCTTCTCGTTCTCGACCACGCGCTGCAGATCCACGTGCACCACCAGGTTCTTCGCCGGGTGCATCTGCACGTCCTTGATGATCGCCTCGTGGGTGCGCTCGCCGATCTTCAACCGCACGATCGAGGAGTAGAAGCGCTCATCGCTGATCATGGTGAGGAGGTTTTGCTGGTCGAGGACCAGCGGCTGGGCGTCCTGGTGGGCGCCGTAGAGGATGGCGGGAACCTTGCCGGCGTGACGCAGGCGGCGGCTCGCACCCTTGCCTTGCGTCTCGCGGACGTCCGCGCCGAAGGTGAATGAAATACGCATTAAAGTCTCCGTTAGTTGAGCCAACAGTGCCGGACCGCGACCAGCCCGACACACCAAAAACTAATCCACGTACAACGAGCTTACCGAACCCTCATCGAGAATCCGGCGGATGGTCTCCGCCAGCAACTCGGCGACCGACAGCACCCGGATGCGGTCGGCCTTGCGCGCCTCGGCGGACAGCGGGATCGTGTCCGTCACGACCAGCTGATCGAGCGCCGACTTCGAGATCCGCTCGACCGCCCCGCCCGACAGCACCGGATGGGTGATGTAGGCGACCACCTTTTCCGCGCCCTCATCCTTCAGGGCCTGCGCCGCCTGGCAGAGCGTGCCCGCGGTATCGACCATGTCGTCGATCAGTATGCAGGTCTTGCCCTCGACCTCACCGATGATGTTCATCACCTTCGATTCGTTGGGCCGCGGCCGGCGCTTGTCGATGATGGCCAGATCCGCATCGTCCAGGCGCTTGGCGAAGGCGCGCGCCCGTGCCACTCCACCCACGTCCGGCGACACGATGATGACGTTGCGGTACGCCTGCTTCCAGGCATCGCCGAGCAGCACCGGCGAGGCGTACACGTTGTCCACCGGGATGTCGAAGAATCCCTGAATCTGGTCCGCATGCAGATCGATCGTCAGCAGCCGATTCACCCCGGCGCTCGAGAGCATGTTGGCCACCAGCTTCGCCGTGATCGCCGCGCGCGTCGCGCGCGGGCGGCGGTCCTGGCGCGAGTAGCCGAAATACGGCACCACCGCCGTGATTCGTGCCGCGGAAGCGCGCCGCGCGGCATCCACCATCACCAGCAGCTCCATCAGGCTGTCGTTCGCAGGCGGACACGTCGACTGCACGATGAAAACGTCGCGCCCGCGCACGTTCTCCATCAGCTCGATGTTGACCTCGCCGTCGCTGAAGCGCCCGACATACGCCCGTCCGAGCGGCGTCTGCAGGCTTTTCGCTATGTCGTGCGCCAGCGCCGGGATGGCGTTGCCGGCGAACAGCGCGAGTGTGTCGCTGCTACTCATACCCTACAAAACTGGCTGGGGTGGAAGGATTCGAACCTCCGAATGGCGGGATCAAAACCCGCTGCCTTACCACTTGGCGACACCCCAGCAGACGATCGCGCAGAATGGCGGGCAATCTTACGCTCCATCGTCACCGCCCGTGGGCCGCGAGCTGCTCCCGCAGCGGCGATACGTCGAGCCCCCGGGCCACCGTGCTGTGCCAGCGATCCGGCACGCGCGCCGCAAGCCGCTCGGCCTCCGCGGCGCTCGCGAAAGATGCGAACACGCAGGAGCCGGTGCCGGTCAGGCGTGCCGGGGCGAAGCGGCCCAGCCAATCCAGTGCCTCGCCCACCTCGGGACAAAGCGTGCGGACTACGGCCTCGCAGTCGTTGCGCCCCCCCGACTCAAAAAAGGCGCGTATTGTGATGAGGGGTGAATTTCGTGTCAATTCAGGGCTCTGGAACACCTCCCGGGTGCTCACTCCGAAGCCCGGATAGAGGATCAGGTACCAGCGCGGCGGGAGCTCCACCGGGGTCAGGCGATCGCCGGTTCCCTCCCCCCAGGCCGAGAAACCTTCAATAAAAACAGGCACATCGGCGCCCAGCGGCCGTGCCAGTGAGAGGAGATCGGCCCGCGGAAGCCCCACCCCCCAGAGCTCGTTCAGAGCCACGAGCACGGTCGCCGCATCCGAGCTGCCGCCGCCTAAGCCACCGCCCTGCGGAATCCGCTTGAGCACCCGCAGCGTCGCCCCGAGGGGGCTCCCAGTCGCCGCTTTGAGCACCTGCGCGGCGCGTACGGCAAGGTCCGACTCCGCCGCAACGCCCTCGGGCCCCTCGGGACGCTCGATCACGCCGTCTTCGCGCACCCGCACGGCGATGGTGTCGCTGAGGTCCAGGAGCTGAAAGAGTGTCTGCAGCTCGTGATAGCCATCGCCGCGCCGGCCCGTCACATGCAGAAACAGGTTGAGCTTCGCGGGTGCCGGCCAGCGCGTCTCCGCGCCGGCCGCTGCGGACGGGCGCTTCACGACTGCCAGTTGTCGACGATGAGCTTGACGCGAACGTCGTCGCGCTCGAGGGTCACGCGTGCCGGCAGCCACTCGGCGCCGACCGCCATGTAACTGCCATAGTCGATGCGCCAGCCATCCTGCTCGAGTCGGGCGAGCCGCTGGTGCGCCTCATCGAGGGTCTCCGCGGCGGGCTGCGCCGGATCGGGCACGCCCAGCACCCAGTAGCGCAGGCTCGCGAGCGGCGGATCGAACCCTAAGCGCGCGGCGAGCTCGGCGCGTGCCGCATCGCTCTCGAGTTTCGTGCCGCTGGCGGTGGCGACATTGAGATCGTTCCCCTGCGCGCTGATGTGCACCGCGCCGGCGCCGAGCGGCCCCTCGAGCGCCACCTGCGAGGCGGCTCCCTCCTGTGCCCAGCGCAAGCTCGCATTGAATCCCTGCCCGCCGGCTGCGACCGCTACGCGGCCCTTGAGCAAAAAGTGCGCGCGCGCCTGCAGCTGCGGTCGGCGCAGCTGCCAGGACGGTGAGCCGGGCGCAGCGGGAGGAGCGGTGCGACAGGCCGCGAGCAGCACGAGCGCGGCCGCCGCGAGACCGCGCGCCAGCTCACTTCGCATCGGGGATGAAGCGCGCGACCGTCGCTTTCAGCGGTTTGGAGTCAGGCTCACGAGCGAGCGCCGCCGCCCAGACCTTGCGCGCCTCGCTCTGCTCGCCGCTCGCCCAGAGCGCCTCGCCCCAATGGGCGGCGATCTCGGCATCGTGGCCGATGGAATAAGCCCGCTCGAGCATCCCGGCGGCGCTGCGCGTATCGCCACGGCGAAAGCGCACCCAGCCGAGGCTGTCGAGCGCGGCCGGACTATCGGGCATCACGGTCAGCGCGCGACGGATCAGGTTCTCGGCGCGGCCGAGCTCGAGGGAATGATCCGCGAGCGTGTAGCCGAGTGCATTGAGGAGTGTCGGATCGTCGGGACGCTCGTTGAGCAACTGCTCTAGCGCACCCACCGAATCGTGCACGTGCCCCGCTTGGTCGAGGATCACCGCGCGGTCGTATTCGATCTGCGGATGTTGCGGGTGCCGCTCGAGGGCCGCGCGCAGAACCGCCAGCCCCGCTTCGGGCTCGCCGTGATCGGCGAGCAAATGCGCCTTGGCGAGGTTGAGCTCGAGCTCGCTCTCGGGGTGCTCGGCCGCGTAGTCATCGAGCAGCGTCAGCGCCTCGGTGTGGGCGCTCTCGGTGTGCGTCGGGCGCTCGAGCAACAGCGCCGCCGCGCGCGAGCGCGCCGCCACCGCCACGGCGGAGTCATACAGGCGGCGGTAGTCCGCGAGCGCGCGCTCCGGATCGCCTTCGCGGACCGCGATGTCGGCGAGATAGAGCTGCACGCCATCGTTCCCCTCGCCATTGGCGAGCAACGCCGCGAAGCGCAGCTGCGCTTCCTTCAGATCTCCCGACTGGAAGGCGAGCAGCGCCAGGCGCCGATCGATCTCGGCGGCGGGTACCCCGTGATCGCGCAGGCTCTCGAGTTGCTGATGGGCCTCCTCGATGCGATCGAGCGAGACGAAAATCTCGGCCAGCTCGAGTCCGCCGCGCACCTCGTCCACCGCGACCGCGGAGCGCGCGGTCGCGATGGCGCGCTCGCCGTCACCGCGCAGCACCTGCGCGCGCGCCAGCACCCGCAGCGCCGCGAAATCCCGGGCATCGTGCGCGAGCGCCTGCTGCGCGAAGGCTTCGGCCCGCTTGCCATCGTAGGCGGCGAGCGCCAGCTCACCGAACAGCGCCAGCGACTGTGGCGTGCTCGCCAGCGGCTCGGGCACCGCGCTCATCGCGGCCAGCACCTCGGCGGCGTCATCTTCCTCGAGCAGGAGCGAAACCAGCTCAGACAGTGCGCGCTGGCCCTGATCGCGCGCCGGATGGAGCGCTGGCGCACTGCGCGCCGGGCTCTTGTCCGTCGTGCCCGCCTCGATCGCGCTGCGGCAGTAGTCGCGGATCGCCGCCCGTGCCTCGGCGGTGCGATAGAGCTTGAGCGCCACGAGCGCGTAGAGCGCGTTGGCCTCGCGCTGCGTGGGTGCCAGGCTCCGCCAGCGCGATGCGGCGCTCCACGCCGCCGGCAGGTGCTCGCAGGCGATGGCCACTTCGGTGGCCTTGCGCGCCAGCTGGGCATCGCCGACGACCGCGGCCTGGGCATAATCCTCGGCCGCGGCGCGGCAATCACCGCGCTTCAGGGCGACCTCCGCGGTGATCGTGAGCGCGGTCGGGTCGCCGGTGGCGGGAGGCGGTGCCGGCGGGCGCTGGAGGCCTGCGCAGCCGCCGAGCAGCAGCGCAAGGGTGAGGCCGGCCGCGCTCGAGCGCGCGGCGGCAAGCGGGGGGGACTTGAGCATCGGAGCCACTATAGAGCCTTCGCGGGGGCGACGCATCGCGTAACTTGTCACAAACCGCCGACTTCCCGGAGAATTCCCGCAGTTGAAGGAATCCATCCGCCAACGGCTCGACAAGATCGCCGATCGCTTCGAGGAGATCGGCCGCCTTCTCGCCACCGATGAAGTCGCGGGCGGCTCGCAGCAATTCCGCGAGCTTTCCATGGAGTACGCACGCCTGGCGCCGCTGACGGAGCGTTACCGCGCTTACCGTGGCCTCGAGCGCGACCTGACGGCCGCCAATGAGATGGCGCAGGATCCCGACGCCGGCATGCGCTCGCTCGGCGCCGAAGAGCTGACGCGCGTCAGGTCCGCGATCGGCGCCGCAGCGGAGGAGCTCAGGCTGCTGCTGCTGCCGAAGGATCCGCGCGATGAGCGCAACATCTTTCTCGAGGTGCGCGCCGGCACCGGCGGCGATGAGGCGGCGATTTTCGCGGGCGACCTCTTTCGCATGTACGCGCGCTACGCGGAGTCCAAAGGGCTCAGCGTCGAGATCCTGAGCGAGAGCCCCGGTGAGCACGGCGGCTACAAGGAAATCATCAGCCGCATCGCCGGCAAGGGCGCTTTCTCGCTGCTCAAGTTCGAGTCCGGAACGCACCGCGTGCAACGGGTGCCCGCCACCGAGGCCCAGGGCCGTGTGCACACCTCGGCCGTGACGGTCGCGATCCTGCCCGAGCCCGATGAGGTCGGGGAGATCGAGCTCAAGCCCGCGGAGCTGCGCGTCGATACCTTCCGTGCTTCCGGCGCCGGCGGCCAGCACGTCAACAAGACCGACTCGGCCGTGCGCATCACGCACCTGCCGAGCGGCATCGTGGTCGAATGCCAGGACGAGCGCTCGCAGCACAAGAATCGTGCGCGCGCGCTCTCGCTCCTCAAGGCGCGGCTGCTGGCGGCTGAGCAGGAGAAGCTCCACAGCGCGCAAGCGCACTCGCGGCGCCTGCAGATCGGCAGTGGCGATCGCTCCGAGCGCATCCGCACCTACAACTTCCCGCAGGGGCGCGTCACCGATCACCGCATCGAGCTCACCCTCTATAAGCTCGCCCAGGTCATGAATGGCGAGCTCGACGAGCTCGTCAACGCCCTGCAGCAGGAGTATCAGGCGGAGCTGCTCGCGGAGGAGGCGTGAGCGAGGCGACGCCGCAGCTGCGGGTCGACAGCGCGACCGGCATCGATGTCGCACTGCCGCTGGCCGGTGCCGGCGCCCGCTCCTACGCCTTCGTCGTGGACTGGCACATCCGCATCGTCCTGGCGCTCGCCTGGTATGGCGCCGGAACAGTCCTTTATAACTACCTGCGTAACGGTGAGATCTCGCTCGCACCGCCGCTCGGCACCCACGTCCGCTGGCTCGGCACGGTCGTGGCGCCGGCCCTGGCGCTCTACTTTCTCTATCACCCGCTCATCGAGCTGCTCCTTCGGGGCAGCACTCCCGGCAAACGCCTGGCAGGGGTGCGGGTGGTGGCGCGTGATGGAAGCGTCGCCGGGGCTGGCGCGCTGCTGGTGCGCAACGTGTTCCGTCTGATCGACAGTCTGCCGCTCGGCTATGGGCTGGGGCTGCTGCTCGTGGCTCTCACCCGTGAGCACGTGCGCTGCGGCGACATGGCCGCCGGCACACTCCTCATCTATGAGAGCGCCAGCCCCGCCCTGGCCATGACCCCGGCGACCACCTCCGGGTCGCTCGACGTCGCGACCGCGGAGCTGGTGGCGGAGCTGCTGGCGCGCTGGCCGGGACTGACACTCGCGGCGCGCGCGGCGCTGGCGCAACAGCTCCTCAAACGCTGCGGCCGTTCCGCAGACGAAATCGCACCGCTCGATGATGCAGCGCTGCGGCGGATACTCATCGAAGTCACGCGCGCCGCGGGAGCCAACGCGTGAGGCGCAGCCTCACATCTGAGGCGCAGGCTCACCCGTGAGCGCGGAGGCCCGCCAGAGCGCGCTGGCACATGCGCTGCTCAAGCGCGCGGGCGCCTGGCAGGAGGCCGAGGCGCGCGCCCGGCGGTTCAGCCGGGGGCGCTCGGACGATCCGGTCGAGGCGGCGCGTGTGGCCGATGACTATCGGCTTCTGGCGCACGACCTGGCACGCGCGCGCGCGCTGCTGCCGCGCTCGCGGGCGCGGGCGTACCTCGAGAGCGTCTATGCGCGCGTGCACGCCACGCTCAATCACGGTGACTGGCGGCTGTGGGCCACCGTGGAGCGGCTGTTCCGCGAGGAGATTCCGGCATCGGTCCGCTGGCTGAGGCCCTATCTCGTGTGGGCCACGCTGCTCTTCGTGCTCGCAGGTTGCGCCGGCTACGCGCTGGTCGCGCGCTTTCCCGAGCTGATCGCCCTCTTCGCCTCTCCCGACCTCATCGCGAGCGTCGAGAGCGGCAAGCTCTGGACCGAGGGCCTGCTCAACATCGTGCCCTCCTCGGTGCTCTCGGCGCAGATCCTCGCCAACAATATCGTCGTCAGCCTGCTCGCGTACTGCAGCGGCTTCCTCTTCGGACTCGGCACTCTTTATATAGTGGGTCTCAACGGTCTGATGCTGGGAGCCGTGTTCGCATTCGTGGCCCGCAACGGCCTGGCCGGTGCGCTGGCCGCGTTCATCGTGGCGCACGGCTGCGTCGAGCTCTCGGTCATGTGTCTGTCCGGCGCCGCCGGAGCCGCGGTCGGCGAAGCCCTGGCGCGGCCCGGCAGTCACGGGCGGGTCGCTGCCTTCAGAGCCGCGGCGCTGCGCTCCGGACCGGCACTGATCGCCTGCACCGTGCTACTGGTGGGCGCCGGCCTGATCGAGGGCTTCATCTCGCCCCAGCCGCGTATCCCGGTCGCGGTCAAAGTGGCGGTCGGCGTCGGCTACTGGTTGCTGATGCTGGCGCTGCTGACGGGAGCGCTATGGCGGCTGCCCGGCTACACGCGGCGCGCACGGCGCAGCGATTCGTAGCGCGCGAACAGCTCCTCCTCCAGCCGCGCCGCGGGCGCCGCCACTACGGGTGCACCGAGGCGCGCCAGCAGTGCCCGCTGTCCGGCCGTGCGCTCCTCGTGCTCTGCGGCCGCGAGCGAGACGTACGGGTCCTGCCAATCGCGCGCGCGGGCGCGCGAGAGCTGCGCGATCTCTCCGCTCTGCACTCCCGCCACCAGCACCAGGTGCGGCGGGGCGAGCAGGCGCACGGCCCGGGCAAGCTGGTGTGCGACGCTGGCGTCATCGAGGTCGGTGAGCAGGATGACGAGCGCGCGATGCCGCAGCAGCCCGCGAATGCTCACGGCCGCGACCGTCGGATCCGATTCCGTCGCCTGCACGCTGCTGCGCTCGAGAGCCTGACGCAAGGCGATCGTGGCTGCGAGTCCGCGCGAGGGAGGGCGCGTGGCGAGCACGCGGTCTGCGTACACGACCAGCCCGATCCGGTCGTCGTAATGGGTCGCCACCTCGGCCACACGCGCGGCGATGTTGCCGTACAGGGCAAAGCGATCGAGTTCTCCGCAACGCAGGCGGCTCAGCCGTCCCGCATCGACCGCGACCAGGAGGTCGAGGTGCTGGTCTTCGCTGTACTCGCGTGTGATGAGGGAGCGGGCGCGCGCACTCGCCTTCCAGTCGATCCGGTTGAGCGGGTCGCCCGGCAGGTAGCCGCGCAGCTGATGGAGCTCCGCGCCGGCGCCGGCCACACGTCGTGCCCGCGCACCCCCCGTCATGCCGCGCGCGCGCACCCGGCTGCTCAGCGCCTCGGGCGCCACCACCACCTCGGCTGCGAGCGGCAGGCGGCGCGACCACCACGCGAGTGCCAACGCTCCGAGCAGCCGCGCGGGGAGCGCGGGCCAGACTTGTTGGCCGAGCCGCACGGGGCGCAGTGTCACGGTGTCGGAGATGCTGCCTCTGGCGGGCGCCGTCAGGCGGCGGACCTCTTCGCGTGGCGCGAAGCCCGCTGGAGTCAGCGGCACGTACTCGAGCGCCAGGGGGCGCCGCGAGTCGTTGCCAAAGATGAAGGCGGCCTCGAGCGCGCGTCCCAGATAGGCGCGTGGCTCGATGGCGAGGCTCGCGGCGGGCGCCGCGCGCCGCGCCAGCAGGCTCTCGAGTGCCAGCCCGAGGAGCAGCAGCCCGGCGGACAGCTCCCACCACCCGGCTAGCCGGCGGTCATCGGACCAGACCGCCACTACCGCCAGTACCGCGGTCAGCAGCAGCAGCACGTAGCCGCGGCGCGCGAGGTGCATGGCCCTAGCGCGGCACCGGAGTGTCGGCGAGCAGGCTCTCGACGACGTCGAGATCGCTGACGCCCTCGAGCGCCGCTTCCGGCGTCAGTACCAGGCGATGCGCCATGACGGCGGGTGCCACCTGCTTGACGTCGTCGGGCGTGACGAACTCCGCGCCGCGCATGGCCGCCGTGATGCGCGCCGCGCGGTGCAGCGCCAGCGCGCCGCGGGTGGAGAGCCCGAGCGTCAGGCGCGGATGGCGGCGCGAAGCTGCAGCGAGGTCGAGAATGTAGCCGCCGAGCGAGCGCGCCACGTGTATGCGCTCGGCATCGGCGCGCGCTCCCTGCAGCAGCTGCGCATCCAGCGCCGCCACCTGGGCAAAGGCGGCGGCCGCGCCGGTCAGAGTTCCGCCATAGCGCGCCAGCACCTCGGCCTCGGCCTCGCGCTGCGGATAATCGATCTCGATCCGCAGCATGAAGCGGTCGAGCTGCGACTCAGGCAACGGATAGGTGCCTTCGAACTCACGCGGGTTCTGTGTGGCCAGCACCAGGAAGTCGGCCGGCAGCGGCAGTGCGGTTCGCTCGACGCTCACCTGCCGCTCCTCCATGGCCTCGAGCAGGGCCGACTGGGTCTTGGGGCCGGCGCGGTTGATCTCGTCCACCAGCACGACGTCGGCGAACAGGGGGCCGGGACGGAACACGAAGTTGCGTGCCACCTCATCGAACACGTGCACGCCGATGATGTCGCTCGGCATCAGATCGGCCGTGCCCTGGATGCGCTTGAAGTCCCCACCCAGCGTGCGCGCCAGTGCTTTCGCGAGCAGCGTCTTGCCGAGGCCCGGCACGCCCTGCAGCAGCACGTGGCCGCGCGACGCCAGGGCGATCACCAGGGAAGGAACCACCGCCTCGACACCGACCACCACGCGGGCAAGCTCGCGTGCGAGCGCTTCGTGCAGCTGCTGGACCTGTGAGCTCATGCGGCGATCTGCATTTCAGTTCTGACGATGAGATTGTGCAAGCGTACCAGCGGCACGCCTCGACCGGACCAGGCGTCGGCATACCACGCGCGCAACTGCGCGACGTCGGCCTGCGGCACGCGTGGGTTGTGCTCGAGCCATTCCCAGCAGGGCGACGGATCGGGCGTTCTCTCGCGCAGCGTGCGCCGCAGACGCGCAAAGAAATGCTCGAACATGCGGCGCGCGGCAGCCGACGGCCGCAGCACGCGTGCCAGAAACGAGCCGGTCGTGCGTACCAGGTCCGCCTCGCCCTGTGCGGGCGCAGCGGCGGCGGGGGCCGCGAGGCGGGTGCCGCCGACCACCCAGATGAGCCAGACCGCAGCCAGGATGGCGAAGGTGAGGTAAAGCCGCCGGTCGCGCCAGAACTTGTCCGGGTCATACGCATCGGAGAGCCCGCGGTGCTCATCGTCGAACAGCACCACGCCGTCGGAGCCGAGGGTACCGCGCACCAGGTTAGCGAACAGGCGCGCGTTACCGGCCTCGCCGAGCGCGCGGTTGCTGAGGAGTGTTCCGAAGGCGCTGAGCAGGATGCTGCCTGCGCCGTCGGGCAGCAGCGAGAGTCCGCAATCGGCGGAGGGAGCAATGTGCGCCAGACACAGCGGCAAAGCATCGCGCGGCGACTTGAGCTTCCAATGAAGCGGGAGGTAATCGGAGAAACCCGCGACCGACCGCACGTCATCGAAGTAGCGATGCGCGCGGTTGGGCAGGAGCGTCTCGCGGCGCGGCCTGGACAGCCCGCGGGTCTCCTCGGCGAGAGCGTTCGCCGCGCCCTGCCCCGTGGTGGCCGAGGAGGCGCGCGGGCGGCGTAAGCGCTCGATCTCGAACCCCGTGAGCAGGCGCACGTCGCTCTTGATGGTCCCGGGGTCCTGCGCCCACCTCGGACGGTCCGCGAGTGCGGCGAGCAGCAGGAGCGTATTGCCCTGGCGCAGCCAGTCATCGAGCGCCACGGCCTCGTCATTCGCGAACGGGACGGTCCCGGGCAGAGTGACGATCAGGAGATTCCCCTTCGGCGGCAGGTCGCGCATGCGTCGCAGAACGCTGAAGCGCTCGCGCACCGCTCTCGTGCGCACCCCCTCCTCCTCGAGCCAGGCACTCGCGCCCCGCAGCCCGTTGCCCTGACGATCGGCTGTCGTCGGCACCGATGCATCCTCTGCCGGCGGACCCTCCGCGTGCACGAACAGCATCAGGAAGAGAAGCAGCGACGCGCACGCCAGGGCCAGCGTGGTCAGGCGCTCGCGCATTACGCGGCTCCCGCGGCGGCCGGGGCCTCGATTGCCGCGAGGAGCTCCCGCCCGCCGGTCAGGGCGGCCTCGAGCGCCGGCCTCGTCACACCGCCTGCCGCGTAGCGAAGGCGCTCGCTGACCGCCGCGAGGGCAGCGAGCCGCGCACGCTCGGCCTCATCCCGCAGCCGCGCACGCGCGACGAGCTCGCGCACCGTGAGAGCGCGCGCCGGCGGCAGCCGCTGCTGCGCCGCCAGTCGCGCCGCGATCAGCTCCAGCAGCAGCGCGGGTTGTACGCTCGGCTCCGCCGCGTCGAGATCCGGTGAGCCGAGTCTGCCCTCCACGGAGCGTGCGGACCTGCGGGCACTGCCCGGGCGGCGTCGCAGGAGACCCGCGACGCGCAGCTCATTCGTCACGACCATGAGTGCCATGATGACGAGCAGCGCGATCGAGACCACCGCCATCGTGCGCAGCACCGAGCGGTCGATCGAGCCCTCACCGAAGAACCGGCGCCACCAGCGGCGCTCATCATGCGGCGGTGGCGCGAGAAGCTCGCGCAGCCAGCGCTTGAAACGCGGCCACCAGCCCTGCTCTGCGCCATCCGGCCGGGCGATGCGCTCGAGCACGGCACCCACGCGCTCGGGGTGCAGCAGCCGGGCGCCGGTGGCGGCGGTGCTTTCGCGCGCCAGAGTCTGGTGGAGCGCGCGCAGGCCTTCCGCATTCAGCTGGTTGTGCGGCTCCTTCCAGTCCGCCGGCAGCCACGCCGCCCATGGACTGTGCTCGAGCGTTCGGATGAGCGTCGGGCAACGCGCCGCAATCCGCTCGTATCCCACATCGAGTCCGGCGTCGAGCCGGCTGGCGCAGTCATCGAGCGCTGCCAGCGCATCCGGCGCATCCGGCGTCTGCGCGTACGCAAAGGGGACGAGCAGCAGCAGCAGCGCGGGCAGTACGCGCGCCACGATTCACACTTCGGCAGTGATGCGCTGCGCCAGGTCGACGCCTTCCTTGCGCGCCGCAAGATCCCCGAAGATGGCCAGACCGAGAGCCGAGTAGTAAGGGCTCGCCAGGGCGCCGGCGGCCACGACCATCACCCCGACGGCGGCGGAGATCAAAGCGACGTCGGTCTTGCCCAGCACCACGTACAAAAACCCGGTCAGCGAAGCGACGACGGCGTACAGGACGATCAGCAGGAAAACCGCCACGGTGTCGATGGCGGTCAGGCGCAGCACGTTGCCGCCCGTGAGCTCCCAGCTGCGGGCGAGACTGCCGGCGGCGCTGGTGTTCTCGACCGCCATGGCGGTGAAGCAGCACATGAAACGGATGAACACGTACGTTACCGGCAGCAGCAGCACCGCGATCAGGGCGTAGCGGGTGAGACCGCTCGCGAAAAAAGCCGGCACCAGGAACAGCAGGCACGCGAGCATGGCCAGCACGAACAGAATGCCCATGAGCACCATGCGCCCGAGGAGCTTCAGTGCGCGGGTGAACTCGCCCCCGGTCTCGCCTCCGGTGATCATCCGGTACTGGCGCAGGATGATCGCCATCGGAAATAGCGCCGCCAGCAACCCCGCGATCAGGGCCGTCGCGGCGCGGCCCAGATCGGCGCCCGGACTCAGCACCGACTGCGCCACTGTCTGGCCGCGAGCGATCGAATAGAGATTGGGGAGCCAGTTCGCCACCACTGTCAGTGCGCCGAATACCAGGCATTTGGCGAAGGTGCTTCGGTAGATCCGGAACGACAGGTCGAGGACCTCGCCGACGGTCAGCGGGCGCGGCGGCGGATACAATGTTGGTTCTCGCATAGCAGCATATTAGCGCCGTTGCGCTGCAAGCGCCTATGACAGCCGATACCGTCGATCACCTGCTCGCCGAAGGTGAGCGGACGCTGGCCCGCACCGCCTGGAGCGGCGCGGCCCGCCTCGATGCCCAGCTGCTGCTCGCATGGGTGCTCGCCCGATCACGCGCGCAGCTGCTCGCCGATGCGCAGGCCCCTGCCGCTGAAGCGCAGGCGGCCGCTTACCGCCGCCTGCTCGCCCGCCGCGCCACGGGTGAGCCGCTCGCCTACCTCATCGGCCGGCGCGAGTTCTGGTCCCTCGAGCTCGCCGTCACCCCCGCCGTGCTGATCCCGAGGCCCGAGACCGAGATCCTGGTGGAGCGTGCGCTCGCCCTCGGACCTGCCGCCGCGCGAGTCGCGGACCTTGGCACCGGGTCCGGCGCCATCGCTCTCGCGATCGCCAGGGAGCGTCCCGCCTGGCGCGTGGTCGCGACCGACATTTCGGCGCCGGCGCTCGCCGTGGCACGTGCCAACGCCGCCGCACTCGGCCTGCGAGAGGTCGAGTTCCTCGAGGGCAGCTGGTTCGAGCCGCTCGGGGGCGAGCGCTTCGAGTTGATCGTGAGCAACCCCCCGTATGTGGCCGCAGGCGATCCTGCGCTCGAGGCTCTCGGCTTCGAGCCTGCGCTGGCGCTGACACCCGGCGCGGACGGTCTGGCGGCGCTGCGGCTGCTGGCGCGCGGGGCTGCCGCGCATCTGGCGCGGGGCGGCTGGCTGCTGCTCGAGCATGGCGCCACCCAGGGCGAGGCACTGCGGCGCGAGCTTGTCGCCGCCGGCTTCACTCACGTACGCTCGCACCGCGATCTCGCCGCACACGAGCGCATGACGGAAGGACAACGATGATCAGATTCGAGACCTCGCACGGCAACTTCACGGTCGAGCTGTTCCAGAAGGAGGCACCGGCGACCGTGGAGAATTTCCTCAAGTACGTCGACGACGGCTTCTTCGATGGCACCATCTTCCATCGCATCGTGCCGGGCTTCGTCATCCAGGGGGGCGGCCTGACGGCGGACTTCGGCAACAAGAAAACGCGTACGCCGATCCGTAACGAAGCCAAGAATGGCCTCAAGAACACGCGCGGCTCGCTCTCCATGGCGCGCACCAGCGACGTCAACAGCGCCACCTCGCAGTTCTTCGTCAACCTCAAGGACAACGGCTTTCTGGATCACGGGCCGCGCGATTATGGCTACGCCGTGTTCGGCCGCGTCACGGAGGGTATGGACGTCATCGATAAGATCGCGGCGGTCAGGACCGGGGCGCGCAAGGGTTACCAGGACGCCCCGCTCGAAGACGTCGTGATCGTGGCGGCGCGCCGCATCGCACCGGCGTAGCGACCCAACGCGTGCCGCCACGCAGCAGCATCCTGCGCCGGCTGCTGAGGGCACTGGCGCTGATCATCCTCGCCTGGGTGCTGCTCACGGCGATCCCGGTGCTCGTTCTGCGCTGGCTGCACCCCCTCACCAGCGCCTTCATGCTGGAGGCGGGTATCGAGGCGCGCCTTTCCGCTCAACGCGGCTACCACACCAGCTACCAGTGGGTCAGTCTCGAGCAGATCTCGCCCCAGGCGGCGATCGCGGTCATCGCCTCGGAGGATCAGCAGTTCCCGTTCCATGCGGGCTTCGATTTCAACTCGATCCGCGAGGCAGTGCGCGCCAGCGAGCGTGGCCGGCGACTGCGCGGCGCCAGCACCATCTCGCAGCAGGTGGCGAAGAATCTGTTCCTGTGGCCGGGGCACAGCTTCGTGCGCAAGGGCTTCGAGGCATACTTCACGGTGCTGATCGAGGCGCTTTGGCCCAAGGAGCGGATTCTCGAGATGTATCTCAACGTCGCGCAGTTCGGTGACGGGGTGTACGGGGTGCAGGCGGCGGCGCAGCGCTTCTACCGCAAGCCGGCGGCGCACATCACCGCGGCCGAGGCGGCGCTGCTCGCGGCGGTGCTGCCCAACCCGCTGCGGCTGCACGTCGATCGGCCGTCGCATTACGTGCTCGAGCGGCGCGACTGGATCATGCAGCAGATGCGCGAGCTCGGAGGCGCGGGATATCTGCGTGCGGTGGAGAAGGAGCGCTAGACCGGTCTTCGCCGCTCCGGTTACTCATGAGCTAAAGCTGCCGCTGGCAGGTCGAGCCAGAAGGCGCTATGGAAAGACATGCATCAGCGCGCTTCCAGTGCAGCGGCAATTCTGGTGTTCCTCGCGCCGATGCTGCCCCTGCCCGCACACGGACAGCCTCAGATGCTGCCCGCGCCCGACGCGACCAATTTCCAGCTATCACCACTGCACGGGCAGGATGACGTGCAAGAGTGGTTCGACCGCTACGAATGTGACGGCCAGGCCAGACGGCAAACCGGCTACGATCCGCACGCCGGGTATCAGCAGCGGGCGGGCGAGCAGTACGTGCGAGCGATGGCTGCCTGTCTGGAGGAGCGGGGTTACCAGGCTCGCTATGCGCCAGCGGCGCCGTCCGCATCCCCCTCGCCCATCTATCAGCTGCTACCGGAGCCGCCTCGCGCGCGGGAGCTGCGCTACCGCGCGCTTTCCGTGCAGGCCGGCGGGGGCTACACCTTCCCAACCGGATCCACGGCCCGCTACGTCAATGGCGGCGCACATGCAGGCGCAGCGCTCGACTGGTTTCCGAGCACTGCGCTGCCGATCGGCTTGCAGCTCGAGGGGAGCTACACATGGCTCAAGCCCGCGAGTCAGCTGCTCGCGCTCAACAATGTCGGCTACAACAAGGGACAGCAGGATCTCTACGGAGGCGACGTTAATGTGCGGCTGAATCTGACGCGATCGCACTCGCGACAGCAGCTCTATCTCACCGCAGGCGTCGGCTGGTATCGTACCGACACGCTCCTGCAGAAGGTCTCGCAGGAAAGATCATGCGGCGTACGCTACTGTGACCTGTTCGGGACGCTGCTCGCACAGGAGCACGACACGAGTCCTTGGGAGTGGTCCTGGAATGCCGGCCTCGGATGGGAGACTGCGCTGGATACCCACACGGTCTTCTTCATCGAGGCCCGCTATCGATACATCCATAGCTCCAGCGGCGAGTCGCAGTTCGCCCCGATGTCACTCGGCTTGCGGTTCTGATTGCGTGGCGTCGGGATTCGCCCGGGGGGACGCGCCGATCCGGCGATCGCCTCAACACGAGGGCCAAGTGAATGCTCAGTTACGCCCGCGGTCCAACCCTTCCTCTCCTCGATGACACTCTGTTCGGCGCCCTCACCAGGATGGTCGAGCGCCACCGGGACCGCGACGCTCTCATCGTTCCGTTTCAGGACGTCCGACTGAGCTTTCGCGAGCTCGCCGCGCAGGTCGAGCGGGTCGCCGGGGCGCTGCTGGCGCTGGGCCTGGTGCCTGGAGACCGTTTCGGGCTGTGGGCGACCAATTGTGCGGAATGGCTGTACCTGCAGCTCGCCGCCGCCCGCGCCGGGCTGGTCCTGGTCAACGTGAATCCGGCCTACCGGTCATCGGAGCTCGCGTACGTGCTGCGCAAGTCCAGGATGCGGGCGCTGTTCCTGCATGAGCGCGACCGGCGCTGCGACTATCGGCTGATCCTCGAGGAAGCGCGAGCCTCACAGGCCGGGCTGGCGCTGCCTCACGTCGTCTATCTTGGCACTTCGTCCTGGAACGAGTTCCTCGCCGCATCCCGCCCCGTGGGCGACATCGCGGTATCCCCGGACGATGTGACGAACATGCAGTACACCTCGGGCACGACCGGCTTTCCCAAGGGCGTGCTGCTCACGCATCGCAACGTGGTCAACAACGGGTATCTCTGTGCGCGCTCGCTCCGCATGACGCCCGAGGACCGGATCGTCGTGCCGGTACCGATGTACCACTGCTTTGGCTGCGTGGCCGGAACCGTTCCGATGGTCACCGCAGGTGCGGCCATGATCCTGCCGGCACCGACCTTCGATCCGGCCGCAACCATGGCCGCCACCGAGAGCTGCCGCGGGACGGTCATCTACGGTGTGCCCACGATGTTCATCGCGCAGCTCGAGCACGCGGACTTCCCGCGACACGACTTCTCGAGCCTGCGCACCGGCATCATGGCGGGAGCTCCCTGCCCGATCGAGATCATGAAGCGGGTGGTGAGCGACATGCACTGTCCGCAGATGACGATCGTCTATGGCCAGACTGAGTCCTCGCCGATCATCACGGGCTCGGGGGTCGACGCCTCGCTCGAAGCGCGCGTCTCGACCGTGGGTGCGCCGTATCCGAACACGGAGGTGAAGATCGTGGATCCCTCGGGGGACACCGTGCCGATCGGCGAGCGGGGCGAGCTGTGCGCCCGCGGCTACCTCGTGATGCGCGGCTACGATGACGACCCGGAGGCAACGGCGCGGGCGGTGGACAGCGAGGGCTGGTTGCACACGGGTGACCTGGCGACCATGCGACCGGACGGCATGTTGCGCATTACCGGAAGGGTCAGGGACATGATCATCCGTGGCGGCGAGAACATCTATCCGCGCGAGATCGAGGAGTTCCTTTACACACACCCGAAGGTTGCCGATGTGCAGGTCGTGGGGGTTCCGGATGCAAAGCTCGGGGAGACAGTGGCCGCCTGGATCCGCCTGAAACCCGGCGCGTCGGCAAGCGAGGACGAACTACGCGACTTCTGCTGCGGAAAGATCGCGCACTACAAAGTGCCGCAGTACGTTCGGCTGGTGGCGGATTTTCCGATGACGGTCACCGGGAAAGTACAGAAATTCCGAATCCGGGAAGCCGAGATCGAGCTGCGTGGCCTGAAGGAGATCGCGCGAATCGAGACGGCGTGAGCCGGCATCCCAAGCTGAGGCTCTCTAAGGCTCGTAGCCGAGATTCGGCGACAGCCAGCGCTGCGCCTCTTCGAGCGTGATTCCCTTGCGCCGCGCGTAATCCTCCACCTGCTCGCGGTCGATCTTGCCCAGGGCGAAGTAGCGCGCCTCCGGATGCGACAGGTACCAGCCGCTCACGGCGGCCGTCGGATACATCGCAAAGGACTCGGTGAGACGGATGCCGGCGCTGCGCTCGACGTCGAGGAGCTTCCAGAGCTTCGCCTTCTCGGTGTGCTCGGGACATGCGGGGTAGCCCGGCGCCGGGCGAATGCCGCGATACTCCTCGCGCACGAGCTGTTCGTTGGTGAGCGTCTCGGCGGTCGCGTAGCCCCATAGCTCACGGCGCACACGCTCGTGGAAGTGCTCGGCCGCGGCCTCCGCCAGGCGGTCGGCGAGCGCCTTGAGCATGATCGCGGAGTAATCGTCGTGCGCGCGCTCGAAGCGCGCGACGTGCTCCTCGATGCCGGCGCCCGCGGTGACCGCGAAGGCCCCAAACCAGTCGCGCACGCCGCTCGCCTTCGGTGCCACGTAGTCCGCGAGGCACTCGTGCGGCTGGCCTTCGGGTTTGCCCTTCTGCTGGCGCAGGAAGTTGAGCGTCGTGAGCACCTGAGCGCGCGTCTCGTCCGCGTAGATCTCGACGTCGTCCCCCACCGAGTTGGCGGGAAAGAGGCCGAGAACCGCGTTGGCCGTGAGCCAGCGTCCCGCAATCAGTTCCTTCAGCATGCGGCGCGCATCCGCATACAGGTTGCTCGCCGCCTCCCCCACCCGGGCGTCGGTGAGGATGTCCGGGAACTTGCCGGAAAATTCCCAGGCATTGAAGAACGGCATCCAGTCGATGTAGCCGAGGAGATCGGCGAGCGGGTAATCGGCGAAGCGATGGACGCCGGGGAGGCGCGGCGGCGGCGGTGTATACGCGGCCCAGTCGAGCGGACGGCGGTTGGCACGCGCACGCGCCAGCGACAGCTCCGGAACCTTCACTTTCTTGGCGGCGTGCTGCTCGCGCCGACGCTCATGCTCGGTGCCTACCTCGGCGATGAAGCGCGCGCGTGCCGCCGGCGTGCTCAGCGTCTGGCACACACCGACCGAGCGCGACGCATCTTTCACATACACGACCGCGCCCGAGTACTGCGGCGCGATCTTGACCGAGGTGTGGGCCGGGGAGGTGGTGGCACCGCCGATCAGCAGCGGCACGCTGAAGTCCAGGCGCTGCATCTCTCGCGCCACGTGCACCATCTCATCGAGCGAGGGCGTGATGAGACCCGAGAGACCGACGAAATCCACCTGCTCGCGCCGCGCCGTCTCCAGGATCTTCTCGCACGGCACCATCACTCCGAGGTCGATGACCTCGAAGTTGTTACATTGCAGCACCACCCCGACGATGTTCTTGCCGATGTCATGCACGTCGCCTTTGACGGTCGCCATGACGATGCGGCCGTTGGAGCGCTGAGCGCCTCCGTCCTTGCTCTTCTCGATGAACGGAACGAGATGGGCGACCGCACGTTTCATCACCCGCGCGCTCTTCACCACCTGCGGCAGGAACATCTTGCCGGAGCCGAACAGATCGCCGACCACGTTCATGCCGTCCATGAGCGGGCCTTCGATGACCGACAGCGGCCGCTCGGTCGCGAGCCGCGCCTCCTCGGTGTCCTCGATGATGAAGTCGTCGACGCCCTTCACCAGAGCGTGCTCGAGGCGTTTGCCCACCGGGAGCTTGCGCCACTCGAGATCCTCGCGGCGGCGGCCACCGGTCTCGCCCTTGTACCGTCCCGCGATCTCGAGCAGCCGCTCGGTGGCATCGCTGCGACGGTTGAGCACCACGTCCTCGCAGGCCGCGCGCAGATCCGCGGGCAGCTGCTCGTAAACGCCGAGCTGACCGGCATTCACGATGCCCATGTCCATGCCGGCGGCAATGGCGTGATACAGAAACACCGAATGCATCGCCTCGCGCACCGGATCGTTGCCGCGGAACGAGAAGGAAACGTTGCTCACGCCGCCGCTCACCAGCACGTGCGGCAGCTGCGCCTTGATGCGACGCGTCGCCTCGATGAAGGCCACGCCGTACCCGTTGTGCTCCTCGATGCCGGTGGCGATCGCGAAAATATTGGGATCGAAGATGATGTCCTCGGCCGGAAAGCCGACGCGCTCGGTGAGCACGCGGTAGGCACGCGCGCACACGGCCACGCGCCGCTCGAGCGAGTCGGCCTGACCCTGCTCGTCGAACGCCATGATCACGGCCGCGGCGCCGTAGCGGCGTAGCTTGCGCGCGTGCTCGATGAAGACGTCCTCGCCCTCCTTCAGGCTTATCGAGTTGACGATGGGCTTGCCCTGCACGCACTTGAGCCCCGCCTCGATCACCGACCACTTGGAGGAGTCGATCATCACCGGCACGCGCGCGATGTCGGGCTCGGATGCCACGAGGTGCAGGAAACGCGTCATCGCCGCTTCCGAGTCCAGCATGCCCTCGTCCATGTTGACGTCGATCACCTGGGCGCCGTTCGCGACCTGCTGGCGCGCGATATCGAGCGCCGCCGGGTAATCGCCAGCCTCGATCAGCTTGCGGAACTTCGCCGAGCCGGTCACGTTGGTGCGCTCGCCGACGTTCACGAAGAGACTCTCCTCATCGATGTTGAGCGGCTCGAGACCGCTCAGGCGGCATTTGATCGGCTGTGGCTGCAGGCGCCGCGGCGCGCGTCCCGCGACGCGCGCCTGTATCGCGCCGATATGCTCGGGAGTCGTGCCGCAGCAGCCGCCGAGGATGTTGACCAGCCCCGACTCGGCGTACTCGCGCAGGATCTCCGCGGTCTGCTCCGGGGTCTCGTCGTATTCGCCGAAGGCGTTGGGCAGGCCCGCGTTCGGATAGGCGCACACGAAGGTGTCGGCGACCCGTGCCAGCTCCTCCACGTGCGGACGCAGCGCCGCGCCGCCGAGCGCGCAATTGAGTCCGACGAACAGCGGCTGCGCGTGGCGCACCGAATTCCAGAAGGCCTCGGGCGTCTGGCCGGACAGGATCCGGCCCGATGCATCGGTGATGGTGCCCGATACCGCGAGCGGCACACTGACGCCGGTCTCGTCGATGAGCGTGAGCGCCGCGTAGATTGCTGCCTTGGCATTCAGGGTGTCGATCACGGTTTCGATGAGCAGCAGGTCGACCCCGCCCATCACCAGTGCGCGGGCCGCCTCGAGGTAGGTGGCGACCAGCTCATCGAAGGTGATGGCTCGATGGCCCGGGTCGTTGACGTCGGGCGAGAGCGAGCTCATGCGGGTCGTCGGGCCGAGCGCGCCGGCGACGAAGCGCGGCGTCCGCGTCTGACGCGCGAACTCATCGGCGGCCGCCCGCGCCAGCCGCGCCGCGCGGTAGTTGAGCTCCGGCACCAGCGCCTGTGTGCCGTAATCGGCCTGCGACACCGCGTTGGAATTGAAAGTGTTGGTTTCGATGATGTCGGCGCCGGCGGCAAGATAAGCCCGGTGGATGCCGCCCACGACCTCGGGGCGCGTCAGCGTGAGTATGTCGTTGTTGCCGCGCAGGTCGTGCCCGTGGCGCGCGAAGCGCTCGCCGCGAAAGCCGCGCTCGTCCAGGCGGTGCTGCTGGATCATGGTGCCCATCGCGCCATCGAGCAGCACGATGCGCCCGCCGAGCGAGCCCTTCAGCCGCTCGATGCGCGTGCGCCGCTCGGTCTCCTCGACCGCTTCGACGGCGAAGGGCACGGCGGCAAGCGGCGCTGCCGGGCGCAGCTCGCGATCGGCGCGCGCGGGTGTCTCCGCGGCGCTCTGCCCAAACGCGTGTCCAGGGTGCGCACAGTGGCTCATGCCGGCACCCCCGTGCGCGTTGCGGCAGTTCCCTGCGTCATGGCGAGCGGCCGCAGGCCGAGTGCGTGGCAGATGGCATAGGTCAGCTCGGCTCGGTTCAGCGTGTAGAAGTGGAACTCACGCACGCCGTGACGCTTCAGCGATTCGACCTGCTCGATCGCGACCCCGGCGGCGAGCAGGCGGCGCGTCTCATCGTCCGCGTCGAGGCCCGAGAAGCGCTCGTGCAGCCACGGCGGTACGCTGGCCCCGCAGCGCGCTGCAAAGCGCAGCACCTGCGGGAAGCGGGTGATGGGAAGAATGCCGGGCACCACCGGCACACCGATGCCCGCCGCGGCGCAGCGGTCCCGAAAACGCAGAAACGCGTCGGTGTCGTAAAAGAATTGCGTGATGGCGCGACTCGCGCCCGCCTCGACCTTGCGCCTGAGGTTCTCGAGGTCCGCGGCCGCGGAACGCGCCTCCGGATGCACTTCCGGGTACGCCGCAACCGAGAGCTCGAAAGGCGCGACGGACCGCAGGCCCGCGACCAGGTCCGCGGCGTAGGCGAATCCGCCGGGGTGCGGCACGTAGGGCAGCGCCCCCTGCGGCGGGTCGCCGCGCAGGGCGACCAGGTGGCGGATTCCTTCGTTCCAGTAACCGCGCGCAATGTCGAGAATCTCCTCGCGCGTCGCGCCGATGCAGGTGAGGTGCGGCGCACCGGTGAGGGAAGTCTCACGCTGAATGCGCGAGACGACGTCGTGAGTGCGCTCGCGGGTCGAGCCGTCGGCGCCGTAGGTCACCGAGACGAATCCGGGAGCGAGTGGCGCGAGGCGCTCGATGGAGCGCCACAAGGTGGCCGCCATGGTTGCATCGCCCGGAGGGAAGAACTCGAACGACACTCGAATGGGCGGCAATGTGGCCGCGGCAGCTCCGGCGGCGGCGGCGCTCATCGCCCGCTCCCGATCCGCGGTACGTCGCGCCCGGCGCCGCTCACGGCGCTCGCCACGCGTGCCGCGGCCGCCAGCACGTGCTCGCCGTCCGCCTCGATCGGACTCAGCCGCTCGCAGGCGAAATGCGCCGCATCCAGCAGCCGCCGCAGCTGCGCGAGCGGATGCTCGACGATGCGCCCCCGCGGGCTCTCGAGCGATTCGTAGCGCTGAAAAATCCACAGTCGCCCGTTGGCGGCGACCACCGGGGCAACCCGGGCGAGAAGTCGGGCGAGCTCGGTTTCTCCACCCGCCTGATGATCGAGCAACACCGCATCGTACGGTCCGCCGATCTGCGTCAGCTCGGATATCCGCAGCTCATCTCCCGGCGGCATGGTCAGCACGCGGCAGGCGAAACCGCGCCGCTCGGCGAAAGCCCGTACTGCCTGGGCGGCGCGACGCGAGTGAGCGATGACGGTGCACGAGCCCGAGGCCGCCGCGACCCGCGCAAGGAGCTCGAGGTGCGCAACGCCGACGACGAGGGCGTGTCCGGGGGCCGCCTCGAAGCCACTCGCCTCGACGAAGGCGCTCAATGCACGATCGAGTCGTGACTGAGAGCCCGGCAGCGTCGCTCGCGGCTCTACCGCCACCGCCTCGCGAGCCCGTCCGCGGTCGCGAAGCAGCATCGGATCGCGCCGATCGACCTGAAGAAGGAGTCCCCGAATGAAGGAAACCGCAGTCCCCTCATCCGCCAGTCCGTAGCGCACCCATTGCCCCTCTCGCGTACGCGCCAGAAGGCCCGCCGCGCAGAGGATCTTCAGATGCCGCGACACGCGCGGCTCGCTCTGCCGAAGCGCCCGGGCGAGATCGGAGACGCTCAGCGACCCCTCGATGCAAAGCGCCAGCAGGCGTAGTCGGCTCGGCTCACCGGCGGCCTTGAGCCAGGCAACCATCTGGGCAGGGCTGGCGCTGGTTGGATTCATTAGATAATTGTACATGTCTTTAATTATCAAGCCACCCGGTGCATCACACTCCTCTCGCATCGACCCACGCGCGTGAGCCATGCGCATGACCTATGCGCATGACCTATGCGCATGACCTATGCGCATGACTCATGCGCACGAGCCAGGCACACGCACCACGCACGCCCCCGCGCACGCGCACGCTGGCCGCGCGAGGGCCATCGCGTTCAGCGCCTTACGAAAGATTGGTGTCTATTGTCTCTTAAGTGAGACAACCGATGCGTTCAACGGATCTAGTGGATCTCGCCTAGCCCACTTGTGTCCTCTCCCTGGACAAAGAGCGCATCTACGTCGGATGTCTCGAACCGGTAGGGTCGCTGACAGAACTCGCAGGTCACCGTCACCGAGCCCTGCTCTTTTAGTACTTCGCGAACCTCCTCCTCCCCCAGGGCACGCAGCAGGGTCGCTACCCGACCCTCGCCGCACCGGCACTCGAACTGCACGGTGGCTCCGCGAAAGAGCCGCAGGTCGTAGTCCGGGAAGGCGTGCTCCAGAAGCTCCTCGACCGGACCATTAAGGAGCTCCGCCGTCTGCAGCCGCGAGATGCCGCGCTCGGCGTCCACCCAGGCGCCCTCATCGGTCCCCGCTGCCTTTCCCGGCATCTTCTGCACCAGGAGGCCCGCACACCCGTCGGCATCCGCTGCCACGCGGACCCTGGTCGGCAGCTGCTCCGAGGTCCCGAAGTAGGCCTCGAGGGACTCCGACAGCGAGGAGCCCTCGAGCGGAACGACCCCCTGATAGCGAGTGCCCTTCTCATCCGCCTCGATGGTCACCGTGAGTTGGCCGCCGCTCCCCACCAGCCGACGAAAGAGCGAGGGGCGTCTGCCCTCGGCCGACAGCTCCGCGAGACCGGATTCCTCGAAGCGAGCCAGCGCCCGCAGCCGAAACTCGTGGGTGCACTGGGCCACCAGTAGTCGCACTGCACCGTTACCCTGCAACTGGAAGGTGAGGGTGCCGCGGAACTTGAGGCTCGAGGCGAGAAGCACGGCGGCGGCAACCGCTTCCCCGAGAAGCTCCTCGACCGGCTGCGGGTAGCGGGCGTGCGCCCGCAGCTCCCGCCAGGCGCTCGCGAGGCGCACAAAGTGCCCGCGCACCGGCTGTTTCTCGAAAATGAAGCGGCGTACCACATCCATGGTTCCACAATGCGACAGGCCGCAACGCAACTCAACGACCTCGATACGTGAGTCGCATCACGGCCGCCCGGAGCGCGAGCATGGCAAGGTTCGCGCCGTGCCTAAGGTACTGATTTATGAGACTCGCAGCCTGATTCTGCCGCTCGAGACGGTGGTGGATGCCTTGCTTGATCTCGACCGCGAGCAGGGCGGACGGCTTTGGATGGCAACCATCACTGACGCACGCATTCAAGCGGGCGCGAACCCCGCATTGGTGCTCGAGGTGCAGTCCCCGCAGGCCCTCGCTCGCGAGCCCCGCAATTACCCGTTGCCAGCGATCGCTGCGGCGGTGATCCGCTACTGCTGGAAAAGCAAGGTCCCTTTGCCGCGCAACTGGGTCAAGACCATCGACATCGTTCCGGAAGGATTTGCGCTCTCGCTCCAGGGCACTGTCGAGATCAACCGCCGCCATGGGGGCTTTGCCACCCGCGCGGCCTCTCCCGCCGAATCCCCGTCCGCCAAGAGCTCCGCGAACGGCTAGCCCCTCCCTGACGGCCCGCAAATCGGCCGGGCCGGGCTCACCGCGATCAGTAGTGCGCCGCCGCGCGGCCCGAGCCGCTCAGCCGCTGAGTTTCTTGCGCAGCAGCTCGTTGAGTTGCGCCGGATTTGCCTTGCCGCCGGTCGCCTTCATGACCTGACCGACGAAGAAGCCGAAGAGCTTGTCCTTGCCGGCCCGGTACTCGGCGAGCTGTCCGGGATTCTTCTGCATCACTTCGTCGATCGCGCGCTCGATGGCGCCGCTGTCGGTGATCTGCTTGAGTCCCCGTTCGGCGATCACCGCGTCGGCCTCCGCGCCTGCCGCCCACATGGCCTCGAAGACCTCCTTGGCGAGCTTGCCGGAGACGGTCTGGTCCGAGATGCGTTTGAGGAGCCCCGCGAGCCGCGCCGCCGACATGCGCGTGGCGCTGATCTCGAGCCCCTCCTTATTCAAGGCACCTGCCAGCTCCCCCATGACCCAGTTGGCAGCGAGCTTCGGATCCTTCGGGGCCGCACGCACCACCTCCTCGTAGTAATCCGCGAGCTCGCGGCTCACGGTGAGCACCCCGGCGTCGTAGGCCGAGAGACCATAGTCGCGTGCGAAGCGCGCGGCCTTCAGATCGGGCAGCTCCGGGAGTGTGGCGCGCACCCCTTCGATGAAGGGCGCATCGAGCGCCACCGGCAGCAGGTCCGGATCGGGGAAGTAGCGATAGTCGTTCGCTTCCTCCTTCGAGCGCATGGAGCGCGTCTCGCCCTTGTCCGGGTCATAGAGGCGCGTCTCCTGCACGACCGACCCGCCCGACTCCAGGATTTCGATTTGCCGCTCGACCTCATAGTTGATGGCGCGCTCGATGAAGCGGAAGGAGTTGAGGTTCTTGATCTCCGCGCGCGTGCCGAACTTCGTGGTGCCGGTGCGGCGCACCGACACGTTCGCGTCGCAGCGGAACGAGCCTTCCTGCATGTTGCCGTCGCAGATCTCGAGGTAGCGCACCAGGGTATGCATCTTCTTCATGTACGCGACCGCCTCCTTGGCCGAGCGCAGCTCGGGCTCGGAGACGATCTCGAGGAGCGGCGTGCCGGCACGGTTGAGGTCGATTCCGCTCACGCCGGGCAGCCCCTCGTGCAGCGATTTGCCCGCATCCTCCTCGAGGTGCGCGCGCGTGATGCCGACACGCTTCACCTGACCGTCGTCCAGCACGATCTCGAGCGATCCCTGCGCCACGATCGGCAGCTCGTACTGGCTGATCTGATAGCCCTTCGGGAGGTCGGGGTAGAAGTAGTTCTTGCGCGCGAACACCGAGCTTGCCGCAATGCGCGCGCTCACCGCGAGTCCGAACTTCACTGCCATGCGCACCGCTTCGCGGTTGAGGACCGGCAGCACGCCGGGATACCCCAGGTCGACGAGATTCGCCTGCGTGTTGGGCGGGGCGCCGTAGGCGGTCGGGGAGCCGGAGAATATCTTCGAGCGGGTCGAGAGCTGCGCGTGGATCTCGAGCCCGATGACGGTCTCCCAGGCGCTCATGCGTACCCCGCGGGTATGCGCGTGTGCCAGTCGGTGAGGCGCTGAAAGCCGTGCGCCGCGGCGAGCACGCGCTCCTCCGAGAAGTGCGGGCCGACGATCTGCAATCCCACGGGGAGCTCACCGACGAAGCCGCAGGGAATGGACGCCGCCGGCAGGCCCGCGAGATTCGCGCCGATGGTGTAGATGTCGTTCAGATACATGGTGATCGGGTCGGAGGTCTTGGCGCCAATGGCGAATGCCGCCGTCGGCGTGGTCGGTCCGATGAGCACGTCCGCCTGCTGGAAAGCGCGCGTGAAGTCCGCGTTGATGAGCTGCCGCACCCGCTGCGCCTTGAGGTAGTAGGCGTCGTAATAGCCCGCCGACAGCACGTACGTGCCCGTCATGATGCGGCGCTTCACCTCGGCGCCGAAGCCCTCGCCGCGCGAGCGGCAGTACAGGTCCTTGAGGTCGCGCGGCTGCTCGCAGCGATGCCCGAAGCGCACGCCGTCGTAGCGCGCCAGGTTCGAGGAGCACTCCGCCGGCGCCACGACGTAATAGACCGGCACCGACAGCGGCAGGTTCGGCAGGCTCACCTCGATCAGCTGCGCGCCGAGTGCCTCGAAGACCTTGAGCGCCTCACGAATGCGCCGCTCATTCTCCGGGTCCAGCCCCTTGTCGAAGAATTCCCTGAGCAATCCCACCTTGAGGCCGGCAAGCGGCTGCTCGATGAGTGCGACGTAGTCCGGAACCTCGCGCTCGACGCTGGTGGAATCGTTCGGATCGAACCCGGCCATCTCGCGCAGCATGAGCGCCGCATCCGCGGCGCTGGCGGTGAGCGTACCGCCCTGATCGAGGCTCGAGGCGAAGGCGACCATTCCATAGCGCGACACTCGCCCGTAGGTGGGCTTCAGCCCCGTGATGCCACAAAGAGCGGCGGGCTGGCGGATCGACCCTCCGGTATCGGTGGCGGTCGCGCCGGGCACGAGCCGCGCGGCCACCGCGGCCGCCGAGCCGCCCGAGGAGCCGCCGGGCACCAGGCGCGGATCCCAGGGATTGCGCACCGGCCCGTACCAGCTGGTCTCGTTGGACGAGCCCATGGCGAACTCGTCCATATTCGTCTTGCCGAGCATGACCGCGCCGGCGCTTCTGAGCTTCGCGACCACGGTGGCGTCGTAGGGGGAGACGAAGTTGTCGAGCATGCGCGAGCCGCAGCTGGTACGTACACCGCGCGTGCAGAACAGGTCCTTGTGCGCGAGCGGCACGCCGGTGAGCGCCCCCGCCTCGCCCCGCGCCAGCGCCCGATCGGCCGCCCGGGCATCGGCGAGCGCCTGCTCGCGCGTGATTGTGATGAAGGCGTTGAGCGCCCCCTGGCTGCGCTCGATGCGGCCGAGGAACGCCTCGGCGAGCTCGACGCTCGAGAAGCGCCTCGCACGCAGCCCCGCCGCGAGCGCAGCGAGCCCCATGTGATGCAGTTCACTCATTTCGCGCTTACTCGATCACCTTGGGCACCAGATACAGGCCCGCGGCGGTCTGCGGAGCGTTCTGCTGGTACTCGGCATGGTGGTCCTGCTCGGTGATCTCATCCGGACGCAGCCGCTGCGACAGGCCCGGCAGAGGGTGCGCCATGGGTGTCACGCTCGCTGTATCGGCACGCTCGAGGGCCCCGACGAAGTCCAGAATGCGTGACAGGCTCTCCTGATACACGGGAACTTCCGCGCCGGTGAGCTCCAGGCGCGCCAGGGCGGCGATGCTCTCGATCTGCTCGCGGGTGAGGGTCAGGCTCATGGGAGTACAGCTCTAAAGGCGGCTGCGAGGTGCGGAAAATGAGCGGAAAATCATACATGTTGCCTTGCTGAATGTCCTGTCGGTTGCTAGATTACCGGCCACTTTTGGGGTCTTCCCCCACTTTCCGGTCGCTTCATGCTTAAACGTCTGCGCGGTTACTTTTCCAGCGATCTCTCGATCGACCTGGGCACGGCGAACACTCTTATCTACGTTCGCGACAAGGGCATCGTTCTGAACGAGCCCTCGGTCGTGGCCGTGCAGGACGAGCCCTCGCGCGGTGGCAAAGTGATCGTCGCGGTCGGCACCGAGGCGAAGAGCATGCTCGGCCGCACGCCGGGACACATCACCGCGGTGCGCCCGATGAAGGACGGCGTGATCGCCGACTTCACCTACACCGAGAAGATGCTGCAGTTCTTCATCAACAAGGTGCACGGCGCACGCATGATCAAGCCCTCGCCGCGGGTGCTGGTGTGCGTGCCCTTCGGCTCGACGCAGGTTGAGCGGCGCGCGATCCGCGAATCGGCCGAAGGCGCCGGCGCGCGCAACGTCGCGATCGTGAGCGAGCCGATGGCGGCGGCGGTGGGCGCGGGGCTGCCGGTGCATGAGGCGCGTGGCTCGATGGTGCTCGACGTCGGCGGGGGAACCTCAGAGGTAGCGGTACTGTCCCTCAACGGTGTGGTGTACGCCAACTCCGCGCGCATCGGTGGCGATCGCTTCGATGAAGCGATCATGAACTACGTGCGCCGCAACTACGGCATTCTCATCGGCGAGGCGACCGCCGAGCGCATCAAGATCGAGATCGGCTCGGCTTACCCCGGACAGCAGGTGCGCGAGCTCTCCGTCAAGGGACGCAATCTCTCCGAGGGCGTGCCGCGCAGCTTCACGCTCAACAGCAACGAGATACTCGAGGCGCTGCAGGAGCCGCTGCAGGCCATCGTGAGCGCCGTCAAGCAGGCGCTCGAGCAGACCCCGCCCGAGCTCGGCGCCGATGTGGCCGAGCGCGGCATCGTACTCACCGGCGGCGGCGCGCTGCTGCGTGACATCGACAAGCTCCTCACTGAGGAGACCGGATTACCCGTGGTGGTGGCCGACGATCCGCTCACCTGCGTGGCGCGCGGCGGCGGACGCATTCTCGAGCTGATGGATGAGCTCGGGCCCGGACACTTCGGTCTCGAGTAGCGCAGCGCGCCGAGCCTGAAGTGGCGGCCTTCGGGACAGCAGCCGGCAGACCACTGCAGGGGCGGGGCGGCTCTCCCGGCTTTCGTTTCACGCTCTATGCCGTGCTCGCCGTGGTGGTCATGTACCTCGACCAGCGCGCGCACTACCTCGAGCGCGTGCGTTACGTCCTGCAGGGCGCGGTGTACCCCATCCAGGTCGCCGTCAACTCTCCTCCGACCGCCTGGCGCTGGCTCCGCGAAAGCTTCCAGACCCGCGAGCAGCTGCGCGTGGAAAACGCGCGCCTGCGCGAACGACAGCGCGATCTGGAGCTCCTCGCCATGCGCTACGACGCGCTCGCACACGAGAACGGCGAGCTGCGCGGGCTGCGCGAGGCACTGCCCGCGGTGGCCGAGCGCTGGCTGCCCGCGGAGATCGTCAACGTGCAGTTGAATAGCCTGCGCCAGCGCCTGCTCATCGATCGCGGCGCGACCAACGGAGTCTTCAAGGGACAGGCGGTGCTCGACGACCGCGGCCTCATCGGTCAGACGACGCACGTAGGCCCCTGGAGCGCGGAAGTCATCCTGATCACCGATCCGGAGCACGCGGTGCCCGTACGGATCGAGCGCACGGGGCTGCGCACCATCGCGGTCGGCGGCGGCGACGGCAGCTCACTCGCCTTGCCCTACCTGCCCTCGAATGCCGATGTCAGGACCGGCGACCTGCTCGTGACCTCGGGTCTCGGCGGGGTGTTCCCGGAGGGCTATCCGGTCGCGCGCATTACCGAGGTGCATCGAGACGCGGTGCAGCCGCTCGCGCAGGTGCGCGCGCTCGCGCTTTCCCATATCGACAGCGACGCCGAAGTAATGCTGGTCTGGTTCCGTGCCGGGCATCCCGCGGCGCCCGCGCCCTCACTCAACGGCGCCGGCGACCTGCCGCGTGGCAACCCCTCGATGCAGCCGCTCGAGACGAGCGCACATCGCCCCGCAGCCCCTGACAGCGCGCCCCCGCATACGGCTGAGCACGGCGCAGCCGGGCGGGCCGCCGAGGCCGCAGCGCCCGGCTCGGCTGCCACGCCACCTCGCCGCGCACGCAGCCCCTCGGCCGCACCGCCCGCGCAAGTGCCGCCACCCGCGCAAGTGCCGCCACCCGCGCAAGTGCCGCCACCCGCGCAGGCACTGGTCCCGGCGGACGCCCCGCCCGCGGAGCAGTCAGCCCCGTCCGCCGAGACACCGCCGGCCGACGGCTCGCCGCAGCCGAAGGGTGAGTCATGACGACGCTCGCCGGATTTCGCCTGCGGATGATCTTCACGGTGTTGATCGCGCTGATGCTCACCGTGCTGCCGTTGCCGACCTGGCTCGACGTATTGCGGCCGGCGTTTCTCGTCCTCACCGTGCTCTACTGGTCGATCAACGCGCCGCGCGCGGCGGGCATCGGCCTCGGCTTTCTCTGCGGGCTGATGCTCGATGTCTTCCAGGGACCGGTGCTCGGCGAGCACGCGCTCGCGCTCGCAGTGATCTCCTACATCGTGGTGCGCGAGCACCAGCGCATCCGCTCCAAGCCCGCGTTCCAGCAGTCGTTGCTGGTATTCGCGGCACTCATCGTCTATGAGCTGGTGCTGTTCGCCATCGACGGCTGGACCGGGCATCCGGTGACCAGCCCGCTGCGCTGGCTGCACACGCTGACCGGCGCGATCATCTGGCCGCTCGCCGCGGCGCTCCTTTCCTACAGCGAAGGGCGACTCGCATGAGCCCCGCGGTCCGCATCAAGGACCAGTGGCGCGAGCAGCGCATGTTCGACCGCCGCGCGCTCGTCACCGGCGGGCTGATGGCGCTCGCGACGCTCGGCCTCATCGTGCGCCTCGTGGTGCTGCAGGTGGCGCGCCACGACTATTACCTGCAGCTCTCCCAGGGCAACCGGGTGCGCACCGAGCCGATCCCGGCGGCGCGCGGCCTGATTCTCGACCGCAACGGCGAGGTGGTGGCGGCCAATCAGCCCGCCTATCAGCTCGAGCTGGTGCCCGAGGAGGTGGGAGGCGGCAAGGACGCCGACATCCGCCGCACTCTCAAGACGCTCGCCGGCATCGGACTGCTGCGCTCCGAGGAAATCGACGAGTTGATGCGCACCATCGATTCGAGCCGTCGCTTCGACAGCGTGCCGATCAGGCTGCGCATGTCGGACGATGATGTGGCGCGCTTCGCGGTGCGGCGCTTCGAGTTTCCGGGCATCGACATCAAGACGCGTCAGACGCGCTGGTACCCGAACGCGGCTCTCGCCGTCCACGCGCTCGGCTACGTCGGCGCGATCAGCGAGCAGGACCTGCAGCACATCGACCGCGCCGCCTACGCGGGCACCGCGCTCATCGGCAAGCTCGGCGTCGAAAGCACCTACGAGCGGCAGCTCCATGGCGAGAATGGCTTCCGCGAGGTACTGGTCAACGCGCAGGGACGCTCGGTCGAGCGGCAGGGAGCGTATCAGCCGAACCTGCGCACCAAGGCTCCGGCGGCGGGCGAGGATGTGCTGCTCTCGGTCGACCTGAACCTGCAGCGCGTGGCAGAAACCGCGCTCGCCGGACACCGCGGCGCCGTGGTGGCGCTCGATCCCAACAACGGCGACGTGCTGGCGCTGGTGAGCCTGCCGGGCTTCGATCCCAACCTGTTCGCCCGCGGCATCACGCCGGGGGAGTACGGCGCGCTCGCCAACGACATCGACCGACCCCTGTTCAACCGCGCGCTGCGCGGCACCTACCCTTCAGGCTCGACCATCAAGCCGGTGCTCGGGCTCGCCGCGCTCACCGACCACACGATCGAAGCGGACACCAAGGTGTTCTGCAACGCGGTCTTCTACCTGCCGGGGAGCCGCCACGTCTGGCGCGCGGACAAAGACGAGCCGCGCGGCTGGCTCGACCTGCCGGAGGCGATCTCGCGCTCCTCCGACGTGTACTTCTATCGGCTGGCCTCGACGCTCGGCATCGACCGCATGGCGGCCTTCCTCGAGCCCTTCGGCTACGGACAGCCCACCGGCATCGACATCGGCGGCGAGAAGCCGGGCCTGTTGCCAACGCCTGAGTGGAAGCGCAACGCGTTCAAGCGGCCGGAAGACAAGACCTGGTTCCCGGGAGAGACGGTCAACATGGGGATCGGGCAGGGGTACCTGCTGGTGACGCCGCTGCAGCTCGCGCACATCACGGCAACGCTCGCCGAGCGCGGCCGCAATTTCCGCCCGCGCGTGGTCAAGGGAATGCGCGATGCGAGCGGCCACATGACGTTGCTCGCTCCGGTCGAAGGCGCCCCCGTCAAAGGCATATCGGCGGCCGACTGGGGAGTGGTGATCGACGCCATGGTCGGTACCACGCACTGCGCCCGCTACTGCGGCACCGCCTGGGTCGCCTTCAAGGGCGCGGCCTATCAGGCCGCGGGCAAGACCGGAACGGCCCAGGTGTACACGGTGGCGCAGAACGCCAAATACAACGCGAGCACGGTCTCCGAGCGGTTGCGCGATCACGCCTGGTTCATCGCCTTCGCGCCCGCGGAGGCACCGCGCATCGCGGTGGCGGTGCTGGTCGAGAATGCCGGCTTCGGCGCGAGCAACGCAGCGCCGGTTGCACGCAAGATGATGGACGCCTATCTCCTCGATGCCGAAGGGAAGCTCAAGCCCCCACCGCCGCCCACACCCGCCAACACGATCGTCGCGGCCGGGCGCACATGAGCTACGGGGACGTTCCCTATGGCTCGCGCACGCGGCGCACCCTCACCGGGGCGGCGCGCGTGCTCTTCGAGCTCAAGATCGATGGGCCACTGGCCGTCGGGCTGGCGCTGATCGCCGTCTACGGGCTGATCGTGCTCTACAGCGCCTCCGGGCAGAGCATCGATACGGTGATACGCACCGTGATGCGCCTCATTCTCGGCACCGTGGCGATGCTGCTGCTCGCTCGCGTGAATCCCAACTTCCTGCGCCGGGCGACGCCGTGGTTGTATGCCCTCGGAGTCTTCCTGCTGCTGATCGTGGCCGCGATGGGACACGTGCGCCTCGGAGCACAGCGCTGGCTCAACCTCGGTCTGTTCCGCTTCCAGCCCTCCGAGCTCATGAAGCTTGCGGTGCCCATGACCTGCGCCTGGTATCTGCACGAGCGTCCGCTGCCACCGAGCTGGTTGTCCCTCGGTGCCATGGCGGGGCTGATCCTGCTGCCCGTGGCGCTGGTGGCCATGCAGCCGGACCTGGGCACTGCCGCGCTGATTGCCGTGGCGGGCGCACTGGTGATCGTGCTCGGAGGACTGCGGGCGCGGGTGATGGTGGCACTGCTGCTGCTATTCGCCGTGTGCGCCTGGTTCGGCTGGAGCTTCATGCACGACTATCAGCGCAAGCGCGTGCTGACGCTCCTCAATCCGCAGACCGATCCGCTCGGAGCGGGCTACCACATCATCCAGTCGCAGATCGCGATCGGCTCCGGCGGTGTGTTCGGCAAGGGCTGGATGAATGGCAGCCAGGCGCAGCTCGAATTCCTGCCGGAGCGCTCCACCGACTTCATCTTCGCGGTGATCGGGGAGGAGTTCGGGCTCCTCGGCCTGCTGCTGCTGTTGCTCCTCTATCTCTTCGTGGTCGGTCGCTCGATCTATCTCGCCACCCAGACCCAGGACACTTTCGCCCGGCTCCTCGCAGGAAGCCTCGCGCTCACCTTCTTCGTCTACGTGCTGATCAACGCCGGCATGGTCACGGGGCTCCTGCCAGTGGTCGGCGTGCCGCTGCCGCTGGTCAGCTATGGCGGCAGCTCGGTCGTGACGCTCCTCGCCGGCTTCGGTATTCTCATGGCGCTCTACTCCCGTCGGAAACTCGTTGGCTCCTGATCGTTACTCCCTGTTAGCCGTACTCACGTGCGCCTCGATCCTGGCGCAGGCGTCGGCGCAACCCACGCCCGCGCCGCAACCCGAGCCGGCAGCCGCGCAACCCGAGCCGGCAGCCGCGCAACCTGCCGCCGCGCAAGCCGCTCCCCCGCAGCCCGCGACCGCCACTCAGCCGGCCGCTCCGCCCCTGCCGCCCCCGGCGGCCGCCCCCGCTCCCGCCCCCGCCCCCGAGCTCATCGCGGCTCCCTTCGACCTGCACCGGCCGGAGATTGCGCAGTTCGTGAACGACGTGGTCGGACACGAGGAAGGCTGGAGCCGCAAGGCGGTGGTGGCGCTGATCTCGCAGGCGCAACCGCAGTCGAAGATTCTCGACATCATGAGTCGGCCCCTCGAGCGCGTCGCACCCTGGTGGGAATACCGCGAGCGCTTCGTAACGGAGGAGCGCATCGACAAGGGGGTGCAGTACTGGCTCGACCATCGTCTCGCCCTCGAGCGCTTCGCCGCCGAATACCAGGTGCCGCCCGAATATCTGGTGGCGATCATCGGCGTCGAGACCTTCTACGGGCGCACGACCTGCAGGTACCGCGTCCTGGATGCACTCGCCACGCTCGCCTTCGACTATCCGCCGCGCGCGAGCTACTTTCGCGGCGAGCTCGAGCAGTTCCTGCTGCTCAGCAGGGAAAACAAGCTCGATCCGGTCACCACCTGCGGCTCCTACGCGGGCGCCATGGGAGTGCCGCAGTTCATGCCGTCGGTCTACCGGCGCTACGCGGTGGATGCCGATACCAACAGGAAGCGCGATCTTTGGGATAGTCCCGATGACATCCTCGCGAGCGTCGCCAACTATCTGCACGAGTGGGGCTGGACGCCGGGAGCGCCGGTGCTGGCCGAGACCTCGCTCGACCCGGATCCGAGCTTCCAGATCGAGCCTCACAATCTCGAGCTCAACGAGACCGTGGCCTCGCTCGGGGCGCACGGCGTCAAGGTCGATCTCGAGGTGCCCAGGGACACCCCGGCAGTGCTGATCTCCGCGGAGCAGCGCGACGGGCCGGCCTACCGCGTCGGCTTCCACAATTTCTACGTGATTACCCGCTATAACCACAGCGCCCGCTATGCCATGACCGTGTATGACCTCGCCGCTGCGGTCGCCGCCCGCGTCCGCGGTATGCAGCCGTGATCTTCGCGGCGCTGCGACCGCGGCTCGCGCGGACGCTGCTGGCCGCGATCGTCGCCTCGATGCTGGCCGCCTGCGCCGCCCATCCGCACCGCCCACCCCCCACACCAGCGCCCGCGCCCCTTCCGCCGCCACCGGCTGACGTTGCCGCCGTCCCCGATGCGGTGCCGCGCGCCGAGCCGCGGGCGGCGCATGGCAATCCGCCCTTCTACGATGCGATGGGTCATCGTTACTTCGTGCTGTCATCGAGCGATGGCTACGACGAGCGGGGCGTCGCGTCCTGGTACGGCCCGACTTTCCACGGTGGCAGCACCTCGAGCGGCGAGCCCTACGATATGTATGGCATGACGGCCGCCCACAAGACGCTGCCGCTGCCGACCTACGCGCGTGTCACCAACCTGCGCAACGGCAAGAGCGTCGTGGTGCGGATCAACGACCGCGGCCCCTTCGTCGCCAACCGCATCATCGACCTCTCCTACACCGCGGCCGCAAAGCTCGACATGGTCCGCGACGGGACTGCGATGGTGGAGGTGCGGGCGCTCAATCCGGGAGTGCCCGACGTGCTCGGGCGCAGCGCGGAGTCACCGCCCGCGGCTCTCTACCTGCAGACCGGTGCCTTCGCCGACCCCGGCAACGCCGAACGGGAGCTCGCGCAGCTGCACGCGGCCGGCCTCGCGAGCGCCTTCGTCGTGCCGCCGATCGAGGGGCGCACGCGACTCTATCGCGTGCGCATCGGCCCCGTCGCCAGCGTCGCCGAATTCGATGCGCTCTCCGCCCGACTCGCCGCACTCGGCATGGCGAACGCCCGCCTGGTCACCGACTGAGCGTCGGCGAGGGGCGACACGCCGCGCGCCACGCGCGCGGCGCCAGCGGACGGCGACATCGGCTAGACTTACCGGCCTGCCGCACAGCTGTCTTGATGAGGAATCGTCCGTTGATCCGTTCGTTTGTCGCACTCGCCGCCATGGCGCTGCCGCTGATCGCCGCCGCCGCCACCGCGCCCATCCCCTCGCCCCCGGCCGTCAGCGCACGCGCCTGGATCCTGGTCGATCACAACACCGGCAAGGTGCTTGCCGAGCACAATGCCGACGAGCGCGAGGCGCCCGCGAGCCTCACCAAGCTGATGACGGCCTACATCGTATTTCAGGCACTCGCCGAGGGGCGGCTCAAGCTCAGCGATCAGGCGACGATCAGCACGCACGCATGGAAGGCGGAAGGCTCGCGCAGCTTCGTGCAGGTCGGCACGCAGGTCCCGGTCGACATTCTCGTCAAGGGCATGATCGTTCAGTCGGGCAACGATGCGACCATCGCGCTAGCGGAGAAGCTCGGCGGCACCGAGGATGCCTTCGCGCAGATGATGAACCAGTACGCGGCCCGGCTCGGCATGAGCCACAGCCACTTCGTCAACAGCGACGGTTTGCCCGTACCCGACCACTACAGCACGGCGCGCGACATGGCGACGCTCGCCAGCGCGCTGATCCGCCAGTTCCCGCAGTACTACGGGCTCTTCAGCCTGCGCGAATTCCTGTGGAACAACATCCGCCAGGGCAACCGCAACACGCTCCTCGGCAAGGACCCATCGGTCGACGGATTGAAGACCGGGCACACCGACGCCGCGGGTTACTGCCTCGTGGCCTCGGCCAACCGCGAGGGCATGCGCCTGATCTCGGTGGTGATGGGCTCACGCAATGAGCGCGGCCGCGAGGAAGCGAGCGCGGCCCTCCTCAACTATGGCTTCACTTTCTTCGAGACCGTGCGCATCAAGGCGGCGCACGCCACCGTGCTCAAACCGCGCGTCTACAAATCGGCGGGCGAGTTCGCCGCCGTCGGCGTGCCGGAGGATGTCTACGCCATCGTTGCACGCGGGCAGAGCGGCGCGCTCAACACCACGGCACGGCTGACGCATGAGCCGCTGCTGGCGCCGCTGGCTGCCGGCGAACGTGTGGGCGAGCTCACGGTGAGCGATGCGGCGGGCGAGGTGCTGGCACATGCCCCGCTGGTAGTACTCGCGCCGGTGCCGACCGGAGGACTCTGGACCCGCATGGTGGACACCGTCGCTCTCTGGTTCCGCAAGTAGTCGCCATGGCCGACCCGCTGCCACTTTGCTATCTCAACGGGGCCTGCCTGCCGCTCAGGGAAGCGCGCATCTCGCCGCTCGACCGCGGCTTCCTTTACGCCGACGGCGTCTATGAGGTGATGCCCGTGTACGGCGGACGCCCGTTCCGCTTCGCCGCGCACGCCGAGCGGCTCACGCGCAGCCTCGCGGCGCTGCGCATGGAGGATCCGCACACCCGTGAGGAATGGCGCACCATTCTCGGTACGCTCATCGAGCGCAATGGCGGCGGCGACATCTACGTCTACTGGCAGGTGACCCGCGGCGCACAGCACGGCCGCACGCACGCGCCGCTCCCGGAGATTCCCC
>Ga0070735_10000560_pt1 | contig 39837 bp, 34 predicted proteins | sample Coa_R1_FD_66443 | JGI IMG/M metagenome (GOLD analysis project Ga0070735, IMG submission 66443) | Surface soil microbial communities from Centralia Pennsylvania, which are recovering from an underground coalmine fire - Coalmine... | ecosystem: Environmental > Terrestrial > Soil > Unclassified ... | reverse complement strand
GAATTCTCTTGCCGCACCCCCACTCCTCCCTCCTCGATTCGGGGCCACGGTCTAAGCTCCCCTCAGTGCATCCCCCGAAGCGCACCCCGAGCCACCTGCTCTTATCGAAAGATCGGGGAAGTTCGTGAGTAACCCCTTAATGCTTTGCCTTCTGCCATGTTGTATGATGAAACGAAGAGGGTTCCCGATGCAGGATAATGGATCATGAAGGATGGCGGGAACGTAATTTATGGAATCGCATTCTAACAGAGGTGTGTTTTTCTATTTTCGCAAATGGATACGCCTGATTCTGCTACCGCTGGTTCAGGGGACTGAGGAAGTGCTGGTGGGCGGGCAGGCTGTGATTGAGGGAGTAATGATGCGGTCGCCGCATGCCTGGGCAGTGGCGGTGCGTAAGGCGTCCGGGTCGGTTGCAGTGAGCCAGAATTATCTGGACCGCCCCTCGGAACGACATCCCTGGCTGAAGTATCCGCTCCTGCGCGGGCTTGGTGTGCTGGGACAGGCGATGGTACTCGGCGTTCGTGCCTTGCGTTATTCCGCGCTGGAAGCGCTGGATGAGGAAAAGGCCGCAGAGGTCAAGGCAAAGAAAAAACCAGAATTTAGCAACTGGTTGCTGACCTTGAATCTGGTTTGTTCTCTGGGATTTTTTATCCTTTTTTACAAATTCCTGCCGCTCTATGTCGCAACATTCATTCAGCATCATTACGGTGTCATCCATAATTTCATTGCTTTTAACCTGGTGGATGGCGTCATTCGCCTGGCGTTGTTTCTGGCCTTTTTGGTCCTTTTGGCGCAATCGAAGGAGATCAAGCGGGTTTTCGAATACCATGGCGCGGAACACAAAGTCGTCTGGGCATTTGAAACAACCGGCGGCCACGTGGATCTGGAAAACGCCCGCCACGCAACCCGGTTTCACCCTCGTTGCGGCACCAGCTTCCTTCTGGTAGTGATGGTGATTGCATTGGTGATTTACTTGTTCCTGCCCTTTCGGTCTTTTGCCTGGAAGCTGATCAGCCGCATTTTGCTGCTGCCGGTGATTGCCGGCGTCTCTTACGAATTCATCCGCTTTGCCGCAAAGTCGCAAGGATGGATTTGGCGCTGGGCTTCGCAGCCCGGCCTCTGGTTGCAGCGGATCACGACTCGGGAGCCGGATGACACCCAGCTGGAGGTTGCGATGAAGGCCCTCGAATCCGCGATGGAACTGGAAAAGACCCGAGGCGGGGAGTTAGTGATTGCGTAGATCGGAAGGTGCAAGAGAGATGACTGAAAGCGAGGGTTTGTCTGCTCCTTTTGGATGGTTTCGCGGGCAGTGATGCTGGCGGATGTACTTGCTCAACATAGGTGGCGCCGACACTGCCCGGAAAGTGTTCTCACGTTCAATTTCCGCCGCAGACGTAGACGTGCCACAATCTGAAAGACGCTTAAGTACAGTTTTTAGCAGGCTTTTCGATAGATATGCATTATCTACAAAAACTCGATGAGATTGAAAGCAAGTATGAGGAACTCACAGCGCAACTTAGCGATTCGCACACCCTTGCGGACCCAGCTCTTTATCAGAAGACTGCCAAAGCCCATGCTGATTTGAGGGAGATGGTCGAAAAATATCGTCAATGGAAGCAAGCGGAGAAGAATCTTTCCGAAACCAAGTTGTTGCTTCAAGAGTCGGCCTCGGATCCGGCTCTCAAGGCGCTGGCGCAGGAAGAGGTGGAAAAGCTGGAGGGTCAATTGGCAGCACTGGAAGGTGAGTTAAAAATCCTTCTTCTGCCGCGCGACCCGAATGACGAAAAAAACGTGGTGCTGGAGATTCGGGCGGGTACGGGTGGCGACGAAGCAACGCTTTTTGCCCAGGAAATTTTCCGCATGTACAGTCGCTACGCTGAATCTCAGGGCTGGCGCGTGGAAGTGCTCTCCACCAGCGTTTCCGGTGTGGGGGGACTCAAAGAAGTGATTGCCATGGTGGAAGGGCAGAAAGTCTACAGCAAGCTGAAGTACGAAAGCGGTGTTCATCGCGTGCAGCGTGTTCCGGCTACGGAGCAGCAGGGACGAATTCATACTTCCGCAGTGACCGTAGCGGTGTTGCCGGAGGCGGATGAAGTGGAAGTTGAAATCGACCCCAAGGATATCCGAATTGACACATTCTGTTCTTCCGGGCCAGGCGGGCAATCCGTGAATACGACTTATTCCGCTGTGCGCATCACCCACTTGCCGACCGGCCTGGTTGTCTCTTGCCAGGATGAAAAGTCGCAGATCAAAAACCGTGCCAAGGCGCTGCGCGTCATGAGATCGCGGCTTTATGATATGAAACTACAGGAACAGCGGAAGCAGATCACCGAGGAGCGGCGTTCGATGGTGGGAACGGGCGACCGCAGCGAAAAAATCCGCACTTACAACTTCCCCCAGAATCGTGTTACGGACCACCGGATTGGATTGACCTTGCATCAGCTTGACCGCGTGATGGACGGCAAGCTGGACGAGATAATCGAAGCCTTGATCACCTATTATCAAGCCGAAAAACTGAAGCAAGCTTCCGCTGCACCTGGGAGCGAACCTCTGCACGTCGCCGATGTTGCTTCGTGATGCCCTGCGGCAGGGCCTGAAAATCCTGACAGACGCTCAAATCCCTTCACCGCAACTTGCGGTCGAGCTTCTCTTAATGCATGCAGTGGGATGCACCCGCAACGATCTCTATGCCCACCCCGAGCGCGAACTCACACCCGAAATCACAACTCGATACTTTGACTGCATCCGCGAACGACTGACCGGCAAACCCACGCAATATATCACCGGGCATCAGGAATTTTGGGGCCTGGATATTAGGGTCACGCCCGATGTGCTGATCCCGCGCCCGGAGACTGAGCATGTGGTGGAGACAGTGTTGGATTTGGCGAAGCATAGCGGCACGGCTTTTGATGGCCGGCAGATCAGTCGTCAAACCCAAAGCGGACTTTGCATCGTGGATGTCGGCACGGGCTCGGGTTGTATTGCGCTGGCGCTTGCTTCTGAACTTCCCGATGCGGCGATCCTTGCCGTGGACATTTCCGCTGCGGCGTTGCAGGTGGCCAAAGATAATGCCTTGCGGCTGGGATTGGCACACCGAGTGCAATTCATTGAAAGCGACTTACTAGCTTGGTTCCTCGGAAGGGGCGAGGTTGCCAGCTTCGATTTCGTCGTCTCGAACCCACCCTACGTGGGTCAGGATGAACTTGATATGGTGCAGCGTGAAGTGAAGCAGTTCGAGCCGCGCCTCGCCTGGGGAGGGTTGGAAAACGGAGATGAAGTTTATCGCCGACTGTTTCCGCAAGCGCAGCAAGTATTGAAGTCTGGGGGTTATGTGGTGGTTGAAATCGGCTACCGGATGCGGGATTCAGTCCTGGGTCTACTGGGCGCCGGCTGGGCGGAAATTCAAGTGAGGCCTGACCTCAGCGGCATTCCGCGCGTCGTTGCTGCCAGGCGGTTAAAAGACTGAAAGCGGCATGGCATGCCCATTGATTTCAACTCCTTCCGGTGTGGTGGCGGATGAGACTCCAAAGCCACAGCAACACGATAACACCGACGAAGGCCATCAGTGCGATCACATTGATTCGAGCAAAAAGGTGGAGCAAATGCCGCCAGCTTTTCCCCAGGAAATAGCCTAGAGAGCCCATACTTACTGACCACAGGACAGCTCCAATGACGTTGGAAATCATGAAACTGGACGGTGACATTAAAAACACACCAGCGAGGATCCCAGCTATTTCGCGGAAGCCGGAGATAAACCGAGCCACGACGATGGCCCAACCCGCGTGTTTCAGAAAAACAGCGCGAGAGCGTTCGTAGGCATAAGAAGAGATAAGCAGCTTCCGGCGATGTCTTTCGAGCAGCGCTTCTCCTCCCAGGCGGCCGATGAGGAAGCCCGTGCATTCCCCCAGCGTCGCCCCTGCGATTGCGGCTGCGACAGCCCATCCCAGATGGAGCTTTCCACTACGTGCCATGAAGCCGGCAAATAACATGACCGTAGCGCCAGGAACAGGAATGCCAGTATTTTCAAGAAAGGTCGCGCCCAGGATTGTCCAATACCCGTAGCGAGCGAAAAAGTGAGAGAGATGAACGAAGAGGTGATGGGCCACGATATAGATCGAGTCTGATTGGCAGTACCCATCAGGTTAGCAGAAGAAGCGCGGTCCGACGAAGCTCATTTATCACTGCGGTTTTGACATGTTAAACTGAAAGAATCATGCGAGAGCCTTTTTTGGAACGGCTGGAACGGCGAATCCTCGTTGCGGATGGCGCGATGGGGACGATGCTTTATTCCAAAGGCATTCCCTTTAGTCAGTGCTTTGATGAATTGAACCTGGCTATGCCGGCCTTGGTGAAAGAAGTTCACCTGGGATATGCCAAGGCCGGGGCCGAAGTGATTGAAACAAATACCTTTGGGGCCAATCGCTCGCGGTTGGCCAAGCATAATCTGGCTGATCAGGTGCGTGAGATCAACCTGGCTGGAGCTCGGCTGGCGCGTGAAATCGCAGGTGACGAGCTCTATGTGGCGGGCTCGGTAGGACCGCTTGGTCTGCGTTTGGAGCCCCTGGGTCCTACCTCCCTGGCCGAAGGCAAGGCCATGTTTCGGGAGCAGATAGAGGCTTTGATCGAAGGCGGGGTGGACCTGATCATCCTCGAGACGATGATGGATGTGAATGAGGCGCATCAGGCGCTGCTTGCAGCCCGCGAGGCCGGGAACGTCCCTGTCGTGGTCCAGATGACTGTTCAGGAAGATGGCAGTACGCCATTGGGGGCCTTGCCGGAGGATTTCGCGCGCCAACTGGATGAGTGGGGTGCAGATGTGATCGGTTTGAATTGCAGCGTGGGCCCCGTGGGAATGCTTGAGGCTCTCGAGCGCATGGCCAGGGTCACAACCAGGAAGCTTTCTGCGCAGCCGAACGCCGGCCTGCCTCGAACGGTGGATGGGCGGAGCATCTACTTATGCTCTCCGGACTATATGGCCGACTATGCCCGCCGATTTATCGAGCACGGCGTGCGATTGGTGGGCGGCTGCTGTGGAACCACCCCGGACCACATTCGGGCTATCAAAAAGGCCGCCCGTTCGTTCAACCCGGGCCGGCGTCCTGCACAGGTGGAAGTGCATCCAGTGCTTCCCTCTGTCGCGGAACCCGTGGCGGTTGAAGAGCGATCGCGTTTGGGAAAGAAACTGGCGAATCATGAATTTCCTATCCTTGTGGAGTTGGTTCCGCCCAAAGGTTGTGATGCCACCCGCGAGGTCGAGGCGAGCCAGTACCTTTTGCGGCAGGGACTTGATGCGGTCAGCATTCCCGACAGCGTGGGCGGCACAGCCCGAATGGGCGCGCAGGCGCTGGCCGTCTTGATCCAGCAACGGACCGGGCTTGAAACCGTCCTGCACTATAGCTGCCGGGGCCGAAACGTCTGGATGATTCAATCGGATTTGTTGGGTGCCTATGCTTTAGGCTTGGCGAATGTCATGGCAACCACGGGTGAGGTGATTTCAACTTATCAAGATCCTGCTGTGGCAGGCGATCTGGATGTGGACTCCATCGGGCTGGTAAATATTCTGAATAATCTGAATCGCGGGCTGGACGCCGGGGGTAATCCGTTGGCCACGCGGACAGCTTTCCTGATTGGTGTCCGGGTAAACCCTGCAGCGCTCAACCTCGATGAGGAAGTTCGACGTTTTGAATACAAGGTGGAGGCAGGCGCCAATTTTGCACTGGCGCAGCCGGTGTTTGAGGTTGAGCAGCTTGAAAGGTTTCTCAATCGAATCGGAGTGGGTGGTTCACCCCCTATCCCGATCCTGGCTGGCATCTTCACGCTGGCGAGCTATCGCAATGCGGAATTTTTGAATAACGAAGTACCTGGAATGGTTGTGCCGCGCTCGATCCTGGACCGCATGCGCCGGGCGGATACGGGTGAGAAGGCGCGTGCCGAGGGGCTGAAGATTGCGCAGGAGATGCTGTTGGAAGCGCGGCATCTTGTGCAGGGGGTGCAAATCACAGTTCCGCTTGGTCGTTATGCCATGGCTGTCGAAGTCGCCGAGGCCTTGAGGAGGCCAGTGGTTCCGCATTCGTAAGTTGAAAGATTCCTTTGCAGCGAAACCATGCGGGGTCTTCAGATTGAATTTGAGGGTCAAATGCCTCAGGGGTCACAATCCGAAAAAGGAGACAGTTTTGAGAAAAATCTCGAGCGGCTTGAGAAGATTGTAAGCCAGTTGGAAGCCATAGATCTGCCGCTTGAAAAGGCCCTACAGCTCTACGAAGAAGGCATGCAACTTTCTGCGGCCTGTCAGAAGCAACTCGATGAAGCAGAGGGACGTGTTGAGATCCTCAAGAAACGAGCGAGTGGCAGGATGGAGGCGGAGCCTTTTCCAGTCGAAAATGAAAATACGAAATAGGGGAAGGGGTTTGCGTCAGTGGCTTGGGGAGTACTTCGGCAATCTTCTTCCCGCACAAGGATCCAACTAATTTGAGTGCCCTTGCAGCCAGTGCCGTTCGCCAGCATCTCGATCTTGTTCGGGCGCAAGTGGACGAAGCCTTGGACCACCTTTTGCCCTTGGAGGACGAGTTTCCAGTTTCCATCCATCGCGCCATGCGGCATTCGGTCTTTGCGGGCGGCAAACGCCTGCGGCCCATTCTTTGTCTCGAAACCGGAAGACTTTTTGGCGGGGAGGAGGCGGGCCTTCTCCGTGCCGCCTGCGCGCTGGAGCTCATCCATACCTATTCCCTGATTCATGACGACCTGCCTGCGTTAGACAACGATGATTTGCGACGTGGCAAACCCACCTGTCACCGCGTATTCGGAGAGGATATCGCGATTCTTGCCGGGGATGCGCTGCAGAGTCTGGCCTTTCAAGCGTTGGCCAGCCCAGGGCCTCCGGCAGATTCGGTGAAGTTGCAGGTCATCCATGAACTGACGCAGGCGATCGGGACGCGTGCAGGGATGGTGGGTGGGCAGGTTGCCGATCTCGAGGCGGAGAGGGAAAAGATCAATGCAGAAAGGCTGGACTATATTCATGCCAGCAAGACCGGTGCTCTGATTCGCCTCGCGGTGCGCGCCGGGGCGCTTTATGCGACGGCCTCGCCTGAGGATCTAGCTCGGATCACCACGTACGGCGAAAAAATCGGACTGGCGTTTCAGATCGCGGATGATCTGCTCGATGAGCTGAGCTCCACTGAAGAACTCGGGAAGACCGCTGGCAAGGATCGTGAACAGCACAAGGCAACTTATCCAGCGTTCTATGGTATCGAAGCTTCACGGCGAAAGGCTTCTGAACTGGTGGAGGAGGCTTGTGAATCCCTCAAGCCTTATGGCGCTCGTGCCCAAAGACTCTGTGAATTGGCTCACTATCTGATTGAAAGGACATCCTGAATGGAATACCAGTACCTGACGCGCATTGATTCTCCGGCTGACCTGAAGAAGTTGCCTCGCGAGGCGCTGCCGCAAGTGGCCGCGGAACTGAGAGATTATCTCATTTCCGTGGTTTCCAAAGTGGGAGGGCACCTGGCTTCGAGTCTGGGAGCCGTGGAATTGACGCTGGCATTGCATTATACATTCGACGCCCCGAGGGATAAGATTGTCTGGGACGTGGGTCATCAGGCCTACGGCCATAAGATTCTTACCGGCCGTCGCGACCGCTTTCCGACTCTGCGCCAATACGGCGGCATCTCCGGTTTCCCGGTGCGCGCGGAGAGCCCCTACGATACTTTCAACGTGGCTCACGCCTGTACGGCGATTTCAGGGGCGCTGGGCATGGCTGTGGCGCGCGATCTGAAGGGGGAGAACTTCCATGTGATCGCTGTCGTGGGGGATGCGGGGTTGACCGGAGGCGTGGCACTTGAAGGCATCAACAACCTCGGGACACTTCAGAAAAAAGTCCTGGTAATCCTGAATGACAATGAGATGTCGATCTCGCCGAACGTCGGCGCTATCGCCGGTTATTTGAACCGTATCGTTCACGGGCAGTCTTACCATCGCCTGACTCATGAAGCGGAAAAGATGATTCTTTCCGTGCCGCGTATCGGCCCACGCCTGCTGAGGATTTCGCGCGATCTTCTGGATTCCGCCAAGACATTGCTGATTCCCGGCATGGTTTTTGAGGAACTGGGATTTGAATACGTCGGCCCTGTCAATGGCCATAGCATTGACGAACTGCTCGATGTCTTGGCGAAGGTGAAGGATAATCCAGGCCCTACGCTTTTGCACGTGGTAACGCAGAAAGGCAAGGGATACCCCCATGCTGAAAAATTGCCCATGAAATATCATGGCGTGACGCAGTTCGACGTCTCGACGGGCGCCTTCCAAAAGGCTCCGGCCAAGGCGCCCAGCTATACCTCGGTCTTCGGGAAGGCAATTTGTGAGCTTGCGGAGAAGGACCCCCGCATCGTCGCGATTACTGCGGCGATGTGTGAGGGAACGGGGCTGGATGAGTTTTCCAAGAAATTCCCCAAGCGGTTTTTCGACGTCGGGATCGCGGAACAACACGCCGTGGACTTTGCGGCAGGCCTTGCCTGTGAGGGTATGCGGCCCGTGGCGGCGATCTATTCCACTTTCCTTCAGCGTGCGTACGACCAACTGGCGCACGATATCTGCCTGATGCATCTGCCGGTGACGCTGGCCCTGGATCGCGCCGGGATTGTGGGAGCGGACGGGCCTACGCACCATGGTCTTTATGATCTGGTTTATCTCTCGGCCCTGCCAGGGATGGTGGTGATGGCCCCCAAGGATGAGAATGAGCTTCGCCACATGCTTTACACCGCCCTGTCGATTGACGGCCCCGCGGCCGTCCGTTATCCTCGCGGCAATGGCATCGGGGTACCATTGGACCCGGAATTCAAGCAGCTTGAGATTGGCAAAGCTGAGATTCTGCATGACGGAGGTGATATTGCCATCCTCGCCCTCGGCACGATGGTTTATCCCTGCCTCGAGGCTGCGCAGCGGCTTGAATCGATGGGTATCCGCGCCACGGTGATCAATGCGCGCTTTATGAAGCCGCTGGATGAAGAACTTTTCTGCATTCTGGCATCGGAAAAACAATTTCTGGTCACTGCTGAAGAAGGCACGGAAGCTGGCGGTTTTGGTGCTCAGGTGGCTGCGATGCTCCATGACCGTAGAGTTCCTACCAGCATTCTGCGCATTGCTGTTCCCGATCGCATCATCCCTCACGGTGCGCCCAATCTGTTGCACGCGAAGTATGGATTGGATGTGGAGGGCATTGTGGAAAAGATTAAGAATTACGCTGAGGAGTTTCCCATTCGTTTCGAGACTCGCTATCGCTCCGCCCATCAATCCTAAGCGGTGGCAGGTCACACCCCCGTGTGTTCAGGGCGCCGTCGGAAATTAAAATAATTGAAATAATGTAGTGTGTCGGCTTTGCAAGCCGATGGGGTGTGATGCCGAGCGCTATCCTTCATGCGTAAGCGAAAATCCGCTTTGCCGACCCGCGGTCTGATGCCGGACTTTCACTTACGCAGGGATGAGAGTCCTGCACGGCGATGCAGCACCCAGGGTTCATGCCTGAATCTCGCCCCTCTAAATTTCGTTTGGACCGGCTGCTCGTAGAGCGTGGCCTGGCGGAATCGCGGGAAAAGGCCCAGGCCATGATCCTTTCCGGCCAGGTGCTGGTAGATCACCAAAAAGTCGAGAAGTGTGGAGTTGCAGTGGATGCGCAGGCTGTCATTGACCTTCTTGGGGAACCACCGAAGTATGTAGGCCGGGGTGGGCTCAAGCTGGAAGCCGCCCTGGAGCATTTTTCCATCGACCCTCGCGGCAAAGTCTGTATGGATGTGGGAGCCTCGACAGGTGGATTTACCGACTGCCTCTTGCAGCGTGGTGCGCGCCGAGTGTTTGCCATTGACGTGGGCGTCAACCAGTTAAGTTGGAAGATTCGCCGGGACCCCCGCGTGGTGGTTTTGGAGAAGACTCATGCGCGTTATCTGCGCTTCGAGCAGGTGGGAATGAAAGTGGATTTGGTGACCGTGGACGTTTCATTTATTTCCGCCACGCTGATTTTGCCAGCGTTGCCGCAGTTCTTGAAGTCCGGATCTCAGACCTTGGTGCTGGTGAAACCGCAGTTTGAAGTGGGCCGCAAGCAGGTGGGGAAAGGTGGAATTGTGAGTGATCCCAGACTGCATCAGGAAGCTGTTGAGAAGGTTTCTCAGAAACTTGAAGAGTTGGGATTCACAATGCGTTCATCGGCAGAAAGCGCATTGCCCGGAGCTGAAGGGAACCGTGAGTTCTTCCTGTACGCGGTCTGGAAAGGCTGAACTGAGGCGTCACGGAGCGGAAGAGAGCCCCGGGCATTCCCCAGAGAGAGGGAAATGCACTGCTGGGCGAATAGACCTCAGATGCGTTCTGTTTCCCTCTTCTCCAAAAGAAGACCTTCAAGTTGCCGGAATCTATCTGTTGTAGTACTTGGAATTAATTTCGGTATACTCTTTCCATTTATCAGGAAGATCTTCGAGCGGGAAGATGGCAGTGACGGGGCAGACGGGCACGCACGCGCCACAATCAATGCACTCCGCAGGGTCAATATAAAGCTGTGTGGCATCTGCAAAATTCGCTTCATCTTTGCGCGGATGGATGCAATCCACAGGGCACACATCCACGCAGGCTGTATCTTTGGTCCCGATGCAAGGTTCAGCTATAACGTATGCCATGTTTCCTCCTGTGACTTCACTTAATCCCCTTCTGTTTTGGAATCGTAAACAAGTGACGTTCCGACAGCCATGGCTGATTGCCGCCCTATGCCATATATATTGGCGACGACCCGGCCTCGCATGGCGGCGATTCATAACCGCCTGCTCTTACGTTAGCGGAAATCTGCTGATGCGCGCGACGACTTAAGTCGTTCAATGGTCGTTAATAAACCATCCCTCTTTCCGGGAAGCCGCCGGTGGTGAGTAATCGGCTCCGTCGTGACAAAGCGTGCTGCGCAATGAGCGTGGCGTGCAAAGCGCGCTTGCGGTGCTTCGGTTGCTTTTTTCCTCGTCACTGTTCACTTCTATCACAGTCGCGGAGGCCTATCGGAAGCTTGCCCCGGACTTGATGAATCCGGAATCGGCCCTTGTCTCCACATTTCAATCAGCTATAATGCGGTACGCCTTGGAGCGGAAGCTCGCGGGCAACCATGCGCCAATCTGAGACAGAGTCCGACGAAAAGAAAGTGTTGGCAGCCAATGAGGCATTTTATCGCGCCCTCGAAGCTCTCAACCAGGAAAAAATGGAGGCTGTCTGGTGGCACGAGGATTGGGTACAGTGCCTGCATCCCGGTTGGCCATTGATTCGCGGCTGGGAACAGATCCGCGCGAGCTGGGAAAACATTTTTCGCTCCACTACCCAGATGACCGTTTCCATCAGCCAGCCCTTTGTTCACATTCTAGGAGAAAGTGCCTGGATTTCCTGCGTCGAGCAAGTGACGATCTCTCTCGAAGGCGATTTTGTAACCTCCCGCGTCCAGACCACCAATATTTTTGTACGGCGCAAGGGTGAATGGAAAATCGTTCATCACCATACCACTCCGATTCCAGGCAGCGGTCTGCTCGAGGCGAGCCACAGTGTGCAATAAAGAGCTGTCGAATTGCGGTTGGAGTTCGTCCATTGTGTGAATCACCCCGTGGTATTCTAATTCATGAACGGAGATTGAGAAACTCGATGAAACGCGCTTTTTCAACTTTTTTGGGCATGCTTTTCCTGGTCTTTTTCGCGAGTGCAGCGTTCTTTGCGCAGCAAACTCCCAATCCTTTCGTCGATGAACTGAAAAGCTCCAATGCCGACGTTCGTGCCAAGGCGGTCCATCATCTGGGAGACTCGGGAGACGCCTCGGTGGTGCCAGCCCTGACGGCCGAACTGAATGACCCGAGCGCCAAAGTCCGCAAGGAGGTTATCATCGCGCTAGCCAAGCTCCACACGGCTCCCGCAATAAACGGGCTATTGGTGGCTACAAAGGATACGGACCCCGACGTTCGCACGTTGGCCGTGAGAACAGTCGTAGGGTGGTACACGGGCAATATCCCGTCACTCGGCTTTCGCGGCATTCTGAAAAGAAGCTATCGCGGCGCATTGAGTTGGTTCCAGACAGATACGATGCACATTAATCCCGGGGTGCGAGTCGATCCGCAGGTGGTGACGGCTTTGATTGCCGTGATGGAGGATGCCCGTTCGATTGACGCAGCGCGCGAGGCGGCGCACGGCCTGGGGGTTTTGCTTGCTCGCTCGGCTGTGCCACAACTGATTAAGGCTGCTCACTCCCCGGATGCCGATCTTGCTGCGAACGCGCTTAATTCGCTCTCGAAGATCAAAGAGATTTCCGCCGGGCCACAGCTGGTTGATCTGTTGGATTCACCCGACAAAGAGGTTCGGCAGACCGCCTGCGTGACCGTGGGTATTTTGCGGACACGGTCCGCTGTCCCAAAATTACAGCAGATTTATCAGGACGACACCGATAAGAATACGCGTCAGGCTGCACTGGACGGGTTGGCGTTCATCGGCGATCCGTCTTCTTATCCGGTCTTCATTAAAGCTTTATGGAGCCAGGACAAGCAGGAACGTGAATACGCGGCGGAGGGTCTGGCGCGCGTGCAGAATTCCAAGGCGCTTAATGACCTCGAGAAACGAATGTCGATTGAGAAGGATGCGGGCGTGAAACTGGCGATCCAGTTCGCACTGACCTCCATTGGGCAAAGACAGCATCTGAAAGATCTGGTTGATACTCTGGACTCGCGTACGCGAGGTGACGTGGCGCAGAGCTATCTGATCGAACTCACGCGCCGAAAGAATCTGCTTCAGGCCCTTTACCCTTATCTGGACAGCGGAAATTCCACGATCCGCCGGAAGCTCTGCGATGTGTTAATGTATTCAGGAGATTCATCAAGCATCCCTCACCTCGAAAAGCTCGCCCATGACCGCGATAGCGATGTGGCAGCCGAGGCCCTGCGCGCAATGCAAGCCATCCGGTCGCGAACAAACAGCTTCGCCGCCTAAGGGATGCGGAATGAAACGCGAGAGGAGTTTGGCTCAGGTTTTGGGGAGATTTGACACGATACTGAGAGCGCTCACGGAGGAAGAATTATCAAGTAGGAAGAATGGAAACCCGATGGATCTCAGTATAAAATAGTCGGATTCATGAAGTAATTTTGGGGGTACAATTCCCGAATCTTCAGGAGGTGGGAAATGTTCCGCGCGGTTGCGTATGCCGTTTTTTGCCAGGCGATACTCGCTGCAATGCTGGTGGCGCAGACTAATCGAGCCACCGTTACAGGGACCGTAAGAGATACTAGTGGGGCGGTGGTTCCGGGCGTTATCGTGAGCGCTACCCGTATCGATACCCGAGTGGTAACGACCGGCGTTACCAATAGCGCCGGCATCTATACCATACTCAACCTTGTTCCCGGCCGCTACACCATCGAGTTCAAGAAAAGTGGGTTCAAGCCGGTCAAAGAGACTAATATCGTTCTGGAATCGACTCAGATTGCTCAATTAAATGTTCAGCTGGAAGTCGGCGCGGTAACTCAGGTCGTTACCGTCAGAACAGAGAGCCCGCTGCTTGACAAGGAGACCGCTACCTTGGGGACGAACATGAAGGGGGATGTAGTGACGGACCTGCCGCTTAGTATATATGACGGGGGGCGATTCGTTGAAAATTTTGCTGTGGCGCTGACGCCGGGCTATTCTCCCATCAGCAGTCCGTATGACGCTGTCGTCGATGGCACGCAAGGATTCACAAAAGACTATACGGTTGATGGCACGTCCGCCACGGCGCAGATTCAGGGGGATTCCATGGAAACCGGGCCCAGCATGGAGGCGGTAGAAGAAGTGCAGGCTCAGACCAGCGGGCTCAGCGCACAGAGCGGCATCACAAACGGTGGGGTGATGGCATTCACGTTGAAATCCGGCACGAACCAATTCCATGGCAGCGGATTCTTGTACGGTCGCAACGAAGTGCTGGATGCCAATACGTGGGACAACAATAATTCAGGAATCCCCCGCGCCCCCGATCGGGCCTGGGATTACGGAGGCAGCCTCGGAGGGCCTATCATCAAAGATCACACGTTCTTTTTTGGCGCCTTCGAACGCTACACGCAAAGGAACTTCGCTCCGGGCGGATTCGGTAGTGCGGCTACGGTGCCGACTTCGGCGTTTCTCAACGGAGATTTCAGTGCACTTCTGAACACTTCCGTACCCTTGGGGACGGATTCAGCGGGCAACACGATTTACCAGGGCGCCATCTTCAATCCCGAGACAGGCAATGTCTTTGTGGGAAATAAAATTCCCTCGGGGATGATTAGCCCAGTTTCGAACAAGATCGTCTCACTCTTTCAGAAATATTATTCCCCCGAGAATGGGAATCTGGTCAACAACGATCAGCTGCCCGGGAGCAACTCTCCCGCGCAGACGCCCAACCAAGCGGTCATCAAGCTTGACCATGTGCTAACCAGCCATGACCACTTGAGCGGATCCTGGGTCTACAACCACCGTCCGAGGACGCTCGTAGATTCCGGTGGTGTGTGGGAGAACGGAAGCACCGATGGCGGTCCGCTCTCTAACGCCAGGGTGCAAATGGTCCGTTCGCACCAGTTTCGTGCCAGCGAATCGCACACCTTCTCACCGAATGTTCTTAACGTACTGAATGCGACATATAACTGGTATTGGAATGGATCGCTACCTGCAAGCTCGGGAACGGACTGGCCTGCAATACTCGGATTCGGGAACACAGGTGCTGATAATTTCCCTTCCATCAGCTTCGGTAACGCCGTGAATGGAATTGGGGAGACGTTCATTGGGAACACTTGGCAGGGGCATTATGATGGAGCAACTTTCATTCTCGATGACTCCTTAACTTGGACGAAAGGACGTCATGCCTTCACTTTTGGTGGCGATTTGCGTGCTATGGAGATTAATAGCCACGGCGGCTCGGGGGCCCTCACGTTTAATTTCACGAACGATACCACCGGAGCGCCCGGGACTTCTTACGCCAGCCAGGTGGGTTTCGGGTTCGCCAGCTTCCTGTTAGGTGACGTGCAATCGGCCAGCGAGACGACGCCCTACGATCTTTACGGTCGACGCAAGGCGATGGACCTTTACGCGCAGGACGCGTGGAAGGTAACCCCGAAGCTCACCCTAAATCTGGGGCTTCGATGGGATGCCACGTTTCGATTTCACGAAAAGTACGGCCACTGGGCGAACTTCGATTTGGACGTGATTGATCCCAACTTGGGCATACCCGGCGCGCTGGTTTATGCCAAGAACGGGAATACGAGCTTCGAAAAACAGGAAGATTGGCATAACTTCGGACCGCAGCTGGGATTAGCTTACTCGCCTTGGCAGAAAGTGGTTTTCCGCGGTTCGTTTGGGATTCTTTATGCTCCCATCGGCATTCAGTATTACGGAGGTGTGCCCTATAGTTTTGCTCCCGGATTCCGGGGAACCAATGCTGCTGCGACTCCGTTCAATTGGAATTCTGGCTACCCAGGCGTTTTCGTTCCGCCGACACAATCCTCGACCCCGGACATCTCATTGTTCCCGGTGGTGAACATCAACCCGAAGTCCCTGTATGCGGGATATACGGATAATTTCAATGTGGGGGCGGAGTACCAGTTAGCGCCGACGATGAGGCTTAGCATCGATTATGTCGGCAATCGTGGCCATCATTTACAAGACTCTAACCTTGCCTTCAACGAGGCAACCCCTTCACAATTTTTTAACCTGGTGAATGCTGGTACGGCGTTCAATTACGTCTGCAGCCCGGCCGACGCACAGGCGAACGGAGTCCCGTATCCGTATTCAGGTTTTTGTGCGCCTGCGGTGGCTGCCATAGCTCCCTATCCGCAACTCGCCGAGGCATTGGATACTTACTGGTTTTACCCGAATCTCTACTACGTTGGGCTACCGCTGGGACAGAGTTATTATGACTCGCTGGTTACGCAGGTGGTGAAGCGCACGGGAAACGGGTTGACACTAGACGTCAGCTACACGCTTTCCCGCCAGGAGGGCGACACGTTTACCAACTTCGGAGACAGTTACGACTTTTCAGGAATTCAGGATCTTGGCAATCTTACCGAGGCGGCTCATACGCTATCGCCGTATGACCAGACAAGCGTCGTGAAGGGCTTTGTCACTTATCAACTGCCTTTCGGGCGCGGACGGCGTTGGTTCCGTAACGCGGGACGCGTGGTGAACGCCATCACGAGCGGTTGGAGTATTTCGGGTCTTTTCCTTTACGCAACGGGCCAGCCTATCACTTTTTATGCGCCAAACGATTATTATCCGGCATGGGCCTCTGTGTATGTGAACTATGCCCTCTCCGGTTATCACGGCAACATCTTTCATAGAGCCGCCTTTAATCCGGCTGGAGGGCCGGGAAATCAATATTTCCCCATCAGCGTAGCTTCAGCTCCACCCTATGGACAACTGGGTACGGGGCCGGTGCGCGTCAGTGCACTTCGCTGTCCAGGAAATGATAATGAAGACGCTAGTGTCATCAAGAATTTTTCCATGGGTGTCGATGGGCAATATAAATTGTCATTCCGGGCGGAGTTTTATAACCTGCTTAATCGTCACAGCTACTTCCTAAATGGGTGTGCCGGGACTTCGGCAACCCCCACCAGCTCAAATTTCGGCCAAGTCCTGGGTGTATCTGGGACACCCCGTACAGGGCAGTTCGCCGTGCGCTTCACGTTCTAGGGCCTACGCAAATTCGCTCGCAGATGTCACAAGGAAGGCTCGGCTTATTTGTCGTCGTCTGCGAAGGGTTTGCTGAAAAGCTCTCGAAACCTATCGTTCCGAAGAGGTGGAGAGGAGTACCGATCTCGCAAGTTTTTCATTCGCAGAGCGAGATTCGGTGCTTCGCTCGGAATGGTAACTTTCAGGGACTGTTTTCAGTCACCTGCTGGAAATTCAAGTCAGACTGTGGATGTCACACCTTCAAGGCTCAGCTACTCCTTGCGAAATCGTTCTATTTCCTTGCGATCAGGCCTATTGCTCTTGATAACGCTTCTGGTCCTGCTCGGAGCCGCGATGTCGCGGTTACAGACCGGCGGACCGTCACGTGTCCGAACTTTCTATGTCGATTGCTCGGTGACAGTTCGAGGCGATGGCAGCCGTGCCCACCCGTGGAATAGTTTGAAGCCGGTCAACGCCTTTCGATTTGCTCCGGGAGATCAGATTCTCCTCAGGCGTGGCATGACTTGCCATGGCATGCTGCATCCTCTCGGCTCAGGAACTCCCGATGCTCCTATCGTCGTGGATGTGTATGGCGAGGGCCCCCGCCCCATTCTCGACGGAGGCCGTCACTGGGCCGCCTTCGAACTCTTCAACCAATCGTATTGGGAATTGCGCCATCTGGAGATCGTTGGCGGTGATCATTACGGCCTCTTGATCAGTGGCAACAGTCCCCATTCAAGCCTGACGCATTTTGTCCTGCTGGATCTGGACGCACACGGCGCATATTTTACTTCCCGGACGCGCTCCGATTCAGGAGAGATTTTTCTGAGCCCACGCGGATTAGGCGAGACATTGAACGATGTGCGGATTGACCATGTTTCTGCGCATGATACACATGCCTCTGAAGGAATCCTGGTCAGTGCGGGCGGTGCTTTTCAAGGGAGCCGGCAAACGCTGGGTACAAACATTGTGGTGGAAAACTCCACTGCCCATGACGTTTACGGCGATGGGATCATGGTCGGCGAAGCCCGCCATGTTTTGATTCAGCACAACGTGGTGTACAACACTGGCCTCTGCCCGGCCAATTGTGGCAGCAGCACACCCAACGGCCTATGGGAGTGGTATTGCGACGACTGTGTGGTACAAGGGAATGAGTCTTTTGCGAACCATAGTTGGTCGGCTCAAGATGGGGGAGATTTTGATATCGACTATTACAGCAGCCAGAACATTGTGCAGTACAACTATGGGCACGATTCTGCTGGCTATTGCATTGCCTTCTTCGGGGCTGGCGGCACGGCCACCGTTGGGAGCATATTTCGTTACAACATTTGCTCAAACAATGCGCGCAACGCGTCCAATGCTTCCCAAGGCGATATTTACGTTTCCACGTGGGATGGCGGCTCCATTAACGGAATTGAAATTTACAACAACACATTTTATTGGAATCCTGTTAATGATGCCCCGCTCTTTCGAACCCACAACGTTCTCTTTTCGGGATCTTTGCCGCGCATCTTTATGAATAACCTTGTTTTCGCGAAGGCGCGTTCGTTCATTGATGCTAACCGTGGCATCACGTTGGATCATAACCTCTATTGGACATTGGCGCCATTTGCCGCGTGGCAATTCGACGGTACGACTTACAAGAACTTCAATGCCTATCGTACTGCCACGCATCAGGACCGGCACAGTTTGTTTGCCGATCCCTTGCTGGTTGATCCGGAATATCATCAAGTCGGCCGTCCAGTCCATGCGTTTACTCTGTTGCCGGCCTCGCCCGTACGCAATGCAGGTATTAATGTGTGCTCCGGCCGTGAGCGTTGCTCGATGGGAGAGGGTGACTTCTGGGGTCATCCTTTACCCCCCAGTGAGCACTTGGATATCGGCGCCGATCAAGCGCCTTGATCCTTTCCCCAAGCTCCTGCGAATTCTCCCGGGGTGCAACCCTCATTGGAATCTTCAATAGCATCTTGGCTTACGTTATAAGTAACGTTTCTGTTTGTTGTTCGCCCGTACTTGTCAAGGGCGTGGATGAACGCATGTATCGAACTATTCTCGAGTGCCACCTGCCAATCTGAGGCCAAAATAGTTTCAAAAAGCGAATCAACAATCACAAACAGGGGAACGTCATGCTCGCGCGATGGGAATGTGAAGAGGGACGGTTTTAAAAGCTTCCGGAAGTGGCGGAGGAGCGAAAAGCTCAGGATGAATCAGGTGGGCGAGAATTTCGAGGCTCTCTACAATCCGCGGTCCCGGGCGAGCGAAAAAGTGAGAACCATCCGTGGCGTAGATCCGGCCTGACTGGAAAGCGGCCAGTTCCTGCACGCCCTCAAATCCCCCGAGGAGGGATGCTTCTTGCTCCGCGCGGTTAAGTTCAAAGCCACAGCATGTGAGCACAATGATTTCCGGATTGAATTCCAGCACGCGCTTCCACTCGATGCGATAGGAAGGGCGGTGCAGATTCGCCAACGCATCGTTTCCTCCGGCCAGTTCCACCAATTCCTTCATCCAGTGACCGCCGCAATAGGGCGGGTCCACCCATTCCATGCAAAAGACCCGGGGCCGATACCGAATGCCTTCGGTTCGCGCCCGAATTGCCTTGAGGCGCTGTTTCAGAGAATTGACCAGCGCTTTTCCCGCGCTTTCAACGCCGAGTGCCTTTGCAACCAGATGGATGTTCTCGAAGATATCTTCCAGCGAGCGCGGCTCAAGGTTCAGAACCGTTGGACGGGAAGGCAGATTCTTCACCGCTTCCTGTACCCGGTCAAAGGAGACGGCACAAACCGAGCAGAGCTGTTGTGTGAGGATTAAGTCCGGACGGAGCGATTCAAGCAGTGGAAGATCCAGCTCGTAAAGTGTGCCTTGGGTTTCCAGCGTTGTGCTGACGGTCGAGTCGATCTCGCGGCTTGGGAGTTCTGTGGGAATGTTGCTGCGCGTAACCTTGGGAAGACGGAGAGCCTCGTGCGGATAATCGCATTCGTGGCTCACTCCGACCAGGAAGGAGCCCATCCCGAGCGCAAAGACCAATTCAGTTGCGCTCGGGAGGAGAGAACAGATTCGCACGTCTTGACTTCCTTAATGAGTGTCGGCTGCCACAGGCTTGCGTTGCGTGAGCCAATAATAGGAGCCGAACATGATAGCTGACCAGATCAAGTCACCCAGGAGGGCGTTGCGATAGAAAGGCAAACCGGCAAGATAACACTCGGCCAGCCCGGCGGCGCTGCGGGGATACATGCTCCAGCCAACCCAAACGCCGAAATTGGTAATCAGGAAGAAAAGACTGGATCCGGCCACGGACATGCCGGCGATGCCAAGCCAGTTGAACTTTCCACGCAGCGTCCAGCCGAGAATTCCGATCAAGAGAAACGCCGCCCAGGTAAAGGGGCTGAACCAGTGATAAGCTCCGTGATAAATTAACTGATCCACGGCATAATCACTCAACAACAGGGCCGCTAGAGGGACTAACAGGGAATTCCGCTTGCTGCGGAAAGTGGCGCCGCTGAAAAGGAACATCGCGCCTAAAGGCGTCGCATTCCAGGGATGGGGAAGGATGCGGAACAAGATTGCTCCCAGAATGTACAGATAAAGCACCATGAAAGTCCTCCTCACTGTGAATCAAGTATAGCGGAAAAGTTGCTTTTGTGAAGCTTAAAATTAGCTGCAACGTTCCCCTGGACCTCAGATGGAAATTGTGAGCTTTCATACCTCATGTTATATTGAAGGCAATATCCCGGTTTAGGTGTGGGCGCGTAGCTCAGTTGGGAGAGCGCGGCGTTCGCAACGCTGAGGTCGAGGGTTCGAATCCCTTCGCGTCCACCATGTTAGGGAAGAGACTTTAAGGCGGGCTCTTCATCGGAACTGATTTTTCGCCTGGAGTCCATGCAAACAACAAAGTGTATTTGTGGCCTGTTCCTTCAAAAAGGGAAGAGTATGCATCCTCTTGACGTGGCGATGCCGCGACATTTAGAGTTGGAGTTTGTCCCGTGAGTTGAATTTCCTACCTCTCTTGATCTCGCGCAGAAAGACTAAGGAGACATATCGGTGCGGCGTGAGCGGCGGCGCTTTTGGTGTCGGAAGCGGCGGTTGAGCGCCAGAAACTAATCGGCAGGGTGAAATCGATGCAAAAAGCGGTTGGGACCATTCTTGATGAAATAATCGCGGCCCGCCGGCGGCGCCTGGAGCACACGCGACTCGGGGCGCCCCTGGAGGCATTGCAGCAGGCGCTGGAGCACCGAGCAGAGTACCGCGATTTCGCGGCGGCCATTTCAGGCCCGGGAGTGCAAGTGATTGCTGAAATGAAGAAGGCGTCGCCATCGGCGGGGCTGCTTCGCGCCCAGTATGATGTTGAGGCGATCGCAAGTGAGTATGAGGCTGCAGGCGCCTGTGCGCTCTCTGTCCTGACAGAAAGCGACTACTTCCTGGGTTCGCTGGATGATCTTCGCAAGGCGCGGGCTACAACTCGAGTGCCAGTGCTGCGCAAGGATTTTCTCCTGGATACTTACCAGATTTATGAATCAGCGGCACTGGGCGCCGATGCAATCTTGTTGATTGTTGCCGCCCTGGCTGACTGCGAATTGCGTGCGCTCATTGAGCTCAGCTGCCGGTTGAATGTGGCTGCGCTGGTTGAAGTCCACACTGAAGAGGAGTTGGACCGGGCCTTGGCGGCTGGGGCCTCCATCATCGGGGTGAATAATCGTAATCTGAAGACATTGGAGGTTGATCTCCAGACCTCTTTTCGCCTGCGTGAGAAAATTCCGCCGGAGTGTCTCGCGGTCAGCGAAAGTGGGATCCGTTCCGCCGACGATCTCAGAAAGCTGATGGAGTTAGGTTACCACGCGGCGCTGATCGGCGAACAATTTATGAAGTCGGAACACCCAGGTGAGGCATTGGCTGAATTTCTGCGTGGTTGCGGATAAAGGCAAGTTATTCGCTTATCATTCTGACGCTAACTCGGCTCAGGAACGCCTAAGACTTATCTTATGAAAGCCACTCAGGTTAAGATTTGCGGCATTACGCGATTTGAAGATGCTCGCCTGGCGGTGGATCTGGGGGCGATGGCCCTCGGCTTCAACTTTTACGAGCCTTCGCCGCGCTATATCGAGCCCGCGAAGGCTCGGGAGATCATTGACCGTATTCCGCCTTTTGTCGCAGCGGTGGGGGTCTTTGCCGATGAGACCTATGGCGGGCGGGTCGCAGCCATCGCACGCGAGGCCCGGGTAGGCGTCATTCAGTTGCATGGGCCTCGATTCCCCAAGGATCTGGATGCGCTGGAAGGCTATCGCTTGATTCGAGCTATTCCGGTTGGGTCAGATTTCAATCCCAACATTCTTCAGTCCCTGCCACCAGACGCGTTCCTGCTGGATGCTTTCGATCCCATCCGTATTGGAGGGAGCGGCAAAAATATTGATTGGAACTTGGCCCGCAGGGCGACTGAGCAAGGTAGAATCATTATTCTGGCAGGCGGGCTGACTCCGGAGAATGTGGGAGAGGCAATTCAGAAGGTGAGGCCCTTTGCGGTGGATGTGGCAAGCGGGGTCGAATCTGTCCCGGGAATCAAGGATCCCGAGAAGCTTCGGGAGTTCTTTGCGGCTGTGGCTGCTGCGGATGGAAAGGACTGAAGGAGAATCAAGTCATCGAATCGTTGAGCCATCAATTCAACTCTGGAATCATCGGATGGCTTAAGAGTCTGACATCTTATTATGGACGTAATAGTCGGGACGGTTAACGAGTATCCGGATGCTCGCGGACATTTCGGCGAGTTTGGGGGGCGATTCGTCCCCGAGACCTTGATGCATCCGATCGAAGAATTGGAACAGGCTTATGAGGCAGCCCGAAATGACCCTGAATTCCAGCGGGAGCTCGATGGGCTTCTGAAGAATTATGCCGGCCGTCCCACGCCGCTCTTTTACGCCCAGCGGCTGACTGAACACCTGGGAGGCGCGAGAGTCTTCCTGAAGCGCGAAGACCTCCTGCACACGGGAGCGCACAAGATCAATAACTGCCTAGGGCAGGGCCTGTTGGCGCGGCGTATGGGTAAGAAGAGGGTGATTGCGGAGACAGGCGCCGGCCAGCATGGCGTTGCCACGGCTACAGTTGCCGCTTTGCTGGGCCTCGAATGCGTCGTCTACATGGGCGAGGAAGATATGGTGCGGCAGGAGCCGAATGTCTTCCGCATGCGGTTGCTGGGGGCACAGGTGATACCTGTTTCTTCCGGCAGCCGGACTTTAAAGGACGCCATCAATGAAGCCCTGCGCGATTGGGTGACCAACATTGAAACCACGCATTACCTGATCGGTTCAGCGCTCGGTCCACACCCATATCCAAGAATGGTGCGTGATTTTCATCGCGTGATCGGTCAGGAAGTTCGCCTCCAAATGCTCGGGAAGGCCAATCGCTTGCCTGATGCGCTTTTCGCCTGTGTGGGTGGAGGTAGCAATTCGATTGGATTGTTTTATGACTTTATTGCCGAGCCTCGGGTGAAGTTGGTTGGGGTGGAAGCGGGTGGAAAAGGGACGGCTCTGGGCGAACACGCCGCGCGTTTTTCTGGCGGCAAACCGGGGGTTATCCACGGCATGTATACCTACGTGTTACAGACTGGAGACGGGTTGATTTCGAATACCCACTCGATTTCGGCGGGTCTCGATTACCCTGCGATCGGCCCGGAGCATGCCGAGCTTTACCGGCAGGGAAGGGTAGAGTACACGCGGGTGAGCGACCAGGAGGCGCTCGACGCGGCAAGTTTGCTGTCACGCCTGGAAGGCATTATTCCAGCGCTCGAATCATCACACGCCTTGGCAGAAGTTATGAAACGGGCGCCTCGAATGAGGCGGGACGAGATTGTGGTGGTAAATCTTTCGGGGCGCGGGGATAAGGATTTGGGAATTTTTCAGTCGGCAGGAATGCTATAAAGGAGTGATAAGTGACGCCCACAAGATAGCCTCTCCAGGGTCATCTTCCACGCTGATCATGACAAGGGTGATGTCCACAATTTCAACAAGCCGAATTGAATCGGTCCTTCGAGAGAAAGATGCTCAGGGCACAAACAAGCTGATACTTTATCTGACCGCGGGCGATCCCAGTCTTGAAGATACCGGCAAGCTGCTTGTCGCACTGGATCGAGGCGGAGCCGACCTGATTGAACTTGGAGTGCCGTTCTCTGATCCGATGGCGGATGGGGTGGTGATTCAGCGCGCGTCAGAACGCGCTTTGCGAGGCGGCACTACGCTCGCCGCCATTCTGGAGCGTTTGCCGGCTTGGCGAGCGGCGATCCGGGCGCCCGTGATTTTGTTCACCTATTATAATCCCGTATTGCAATACGGCTTGGAACGCTTTGCGCGGGAACTGGCACAGGCGGGAGCGGAAGGCGCGTTGCTGGTGGATCTTTCGCCGGAAGAGGCGGATGATTACGTTCGGGCGATGCGCGCGGAAAATTTGGACACAATTTTTCTTGCCTCGCCGACTTCCACCGATGGCCGTCTCGCGCGCATTGCGCAGCTTTCAACCGGCTTTGTGTACCTTATCTCGCGGGCAGGCGTTACCGGGGAGCGTCTGAATTTTTCTGAGGCGATTCCACCTTTAGTTGAGCGCGTGCGAAGGTTCACCGCGTTGCCTCTGGCGGTAGGCTTTGGTTTATCCAATCCCGATCAGATCCGCCAGGCGCAATTGCTGGCAGACGCCGCCGTGGTGGGGAGCGCCCTGGTGCGGGCCGTTGAGGAGCGGTACGCTGCCGAGCGGGAGGAGGGAATTGAGCGCTTTGTGCGCTGGTTGAAATCAGGCACAGGGAGTCGATTCGCATGAAGGATATGGCCGAGTGGCGAAAGCGCATTGACGAGATTGACCAGCAGATTTTAAAGCTGCTCAATGAACGCTCGCAATGCGCGCTGGAGATCGGACATTATAAAAAATTGCATCATCTTCCGGCGTGGGCACCGGAGCGAGAAGCGGAAATTCTCCGCAATGTGGTCAAGGCAAACACCGGCCCGCTGGATGATGCGGCAGTGCGGCGGTTGTTTGAGCGCATTATTGACGAAGCCCGGTCGCTGGAATACCACGTGATGAAGGAAGACCGGGCTCGAACGAAGGAGTCCTGAATTATGGTTGTGGTGATGCAAGAGGGCGCGACGGAAAAGCAGATCCAGGCCGTCATCGATAAATTGATGAAGATCGGATTTGACGTTCACCGTTCAACGGGCGTGGTCCAGACCGTCCTGGGCGGCGTGGGCGCCAAAGCGGATTTTGACACCCGGGAGGTAGAATTGCTGGATGGCGTTCAGGAAGTGCACCGGATTATCGCCCCTTACAAACTGGCCAGCAGGCACTTCCGACCGGAAGGCTCCATCATTCATGTGGGTAAAGGCGTCGAGGTGGGTGGTAAACAGGTGGTGATGATGGCCGGACCCTGCAGTGTGGAGAGCCGTGAGCAGATTGAAACCATCGCGGCGATTGTTGCTCAGCAAGGCGTCCGCATTATGCGAGGCGGTGCATTTAAACCGCGCACTTCGCCTTACACCTTCCAGGGTCTCGGCCCGAAAGGGCTTGAATTGATGCGCGAGGCGGCTGACCGTCACAACCTGCTGATTGTCTCCGAAGTCATGGATCATACGCAGATCCCATTGATGCTGGAGTATGTGGATATCTTGCAGGTGGGCACGCGAAACATGCAGAATTTTAACCTGCTCCGGGAACTGGGCAAGACAAATAAGCCGGTGCTTTTGAAGCGAGGCATCTCCGCGACCATCGAGGAATGGCTGCTCTCGGCGGAATACATCATGTCGGGCGGCAACTATAACGTGATTCTGTGCGAGCGGGGCATTCGAACCTTTGAAAATGCAACCCGCAATACGCTGGACGTTTCGGCGATTCCCGTCATTCACAAGCTTTCTCATTTACCAGTCATTGCGGATCCTTCCCAGGCGACCGGCCGGCGTGATCAGGTATTGCCCATGGCGCGCGCGGCGGTAGCCGCCGGCGCTGATGGATTGCTCCTTGAAGTCCATCATGACCCGGAAAACGCCCTCAGCGACGGACCGCAACAGTTGTATCCAGAGCAATTTATAACGCTGATGAGCGAGTTGCGCATGATTGCGCCCGCCGTCGGCCGAACGTTCTGAAGGGCGGGCGACAGGCCTTCCAGAATGCAGACTGGAAGCGGGATCTCGTGCCTGGCGCCGAAGGTCTTGCGCAATCGTGACGCTGTCGGAAATTCCCTTTCGTCGTATCGCGATCATTGGCCTGGGCTTGGTGGGTGGCTCCTGGGGAGTTGCACTCAAGAAGCGCGGCTTTGCAGGTCTCCGCGTGGGCTGTGACAGGCCGGAAATTCTGGAACGCGCTCTCCGCCAAAGTGCGATCGACCAGGGAGAAGAAAATCCCCTCCTTGCTGCACGCGACGCCGATCTCATCATACTCGCCACTCCGGTGGGTGAAATCCTGCGCCTGCTGCCTGCATTGTCTGGCATCCCTCCAGCTCACGCGCTGATCACCGACGTGGGCAGCACCAAGCGTTCAATCCTGGAAGTAGCGCGAAAAGATTTTGGGCATGCCCCACTTTTCCTGGGAGGACATCCGCTGGCCGGGAAAGAGCGTTCAGGCATCGAGAACGCGCATCCCGACCTTTTTGCGAATGCGGTTTATGCTGTTGTCCCGAATTCCCCGGACGATCTCGAAAACCCCAGGGCAAAGGCTTTCTGCACGCTTGTCCGAGGGCTGGGGGGGCGCGTGCTGGTGATGAACGCCACCGAGCACGATGAGTCTGCGGCCTATCTCAGCCATCTGCCGCAATTGCTCTCCACCGCCCTGGCGAGCTTGGCAGGAGAAAAAGGCGGATTGTCCCTGGAACTTGCGGCTTCAGGATTTCGTGATGTCACGCGTCTTGCCGAAAGTCCCTATGTCCTCTGGCGCGACATTTGCGCTACCAATACAGAGAACATTCAGCAGGCTCTTGATGCCTTGATCGGGAAATTACAGACCCTTCGAGATCATCTTTTGGATAAGACTTTGGAACACGAGTTCAGGCAGGCTCTGAGGTTGCGTGAGAAATTACGGGAGAAGATTTGAGACTGTGAGTGGGTGGTTCCTTCATTTTAAGCTGGCTGTCGCAGTTTGCTGCCCAAGCCAGGCGCGCAGTTTTCCCGCTTCACGCGAGCGAAGATCGATGCAATGGTTGATATGCTCGAGGGTGCGTTGGAAAGCTGTGCTTGAGGCTGGATTAGGATGTGCTTTGAAAAATTGCTCGATGTCGTCGCGGTGGCTGGTGTCGCAGAAGCTTTGCGTATCGCTGATGATATAAGCGCCTCCCCAGGTAGAAAGCTTGGACTCGACTTTTGGCCAGTTTGATTTGACGAAGTCCCACGTCGCATCTTTCGCCGCGGCGTTGCGCATGAGCCTGCCGATGAAGAATGGAAAATCCTGCTCGCGAATGGCGGGCGTGAGCGAATAGGCGAGCGTCTGACGGATGAGGTTCGGCTGGGTAAAGTTCGTAAGGGCATAAAGGAATTTGTAGAGTTCACCGGGGGAGTCGGCGGTTTTGCTGCGTTCGAGGAACTCATCGTACAGCTTCTGGCCTCCATCGAGCGCAGCCAGGTTTAAGACCATTCCGGAGAGAGAGGGATCGACAGCAGAGCGATCCTTGAGATACGCCTCCGCGAGCCGCCTGGCTTCGTGGAGAACCTCCGGATCACGGCCCGTATAGCCGAGTGTTCCGAGTACGTCAACGCGCATGAGTTGTATTTCAGGATTTTCTCCCGGTGCAGGCTTCCATCCCAGGCGCTGAGCCGTCGGGCGCAACAGTCGGCGGACCAGAGCTTGATATTGATCTCGGTCGGAAGAATTTACCAGCGTTTCCCCAACGTTCTCCAGTGCGCCCGTTACTTCCTCCATCACAGCCCGATGAGTATCCCTGCTCAAGGCTTCAACGGTCGAAAGATAATCCCCAATGCTGATTTGCCCAACACTCAGCATGGCTTCCGCGTCCGGGATGAGGGCGATGCGTTCCTCGGGAGTGAGGGATCTCTCAGCGTTCTCGTTGATCCTCTTCAGAACTTCCGGGCCGTAGGAGAGCCAGTAATACCCATGCGCTCCAGAATTGGCGAACACCCAGGGTGAACAGCCTGGCAGACTGAAGTCTTGCTGGGCTTGTTTGAGCAGAACGCACTGGGTCGCTCCCGATGCGCTTCTCAGGCAGACGGGGATCATCCAGCGTTCCGGACTGCCAGCCTGGAAGCGCGCGCGGTCCCGAAAATAGCGTTGCTGTTTTAACGTGATTTCCGTGGAATTCCCCTCACAACGGGATTGAACCGTCACGATCGGCGCCCCAGGCTGAATTACAAAGGTCGGCATGATCCGGTTCACGGGCTTCTGCGAGATTTGGGTGATCGTGTTCCAGAAATCCTGCGCGCTCGCATTCGAGTGAGCGAATCTCGTGAGATAGGCGTGAATGCCTCGCTGAAAAAGATCGCCGCCCACATAAGCCTCAAGCATACGCAGGATTGCAGCGGTTTTCTGATACGTAATCCCATCGAAAAGTTGATTGATTTGGGCGGAAGTTTCGGCGTGCGGCGCGCGAATGGGTCGCGTCGCAGTCATGGAATCGAGTGGAAGAGCGGAATAGGTGCCCAGCGTGTCGTCGGCTTGCCGATTCCATTCCGGTTTCCAGGCTTCCACAGGCTTGCTGCTGAGCCAGGTTGCGAACCCTTCGTTCAGCCAGATGTCATTCCACCACTTCATAGTGACCAGGTCTCCAAACCATTGGTGCGCCATTTCGTGGGCGACCACCGAAGCGACGTTCTGGCGGGCCGCCGGCGAAGCATAGCGGTCGTCAAGCAGAAGATAGGTTTCGCGAAAGGTGATTGCTGCCGTGTTCTCCATCGCTCCGGCTTCAAAATCGGGCGCGGCGATCAGGTCCAGTTTCTTGAATGGATAACGAATGCCAAAGTAATGCTCATAAAAAGGTAGGATATGTTCTGCCGATTCCAAGGCAAAATGCCCCAATTGCACCTGGTTGGGTGGGGCGCAAACACGGATGGGAATGCCGTCGGCTTCTCCCTGAAGGCATTTAAAATCTCCCACAATCATGGCAACCAGATAGCTCGACATCTTGGGCGAAGTTGCAAAATGCACTGTATGCTGGTCCGGGCCGGGTCCCGGCGTGTCTGAAATGACCGGGCTGTTGGATATGCCCATGTCTCCCTTGGGGATGATGAGCGTGACGTCAAAAGTAGCTTTTAAGGCTGGTTCGTCGAAGCAGGGAAAAGCGCGGCGAGCGTCAGTGGGCTCAAATTGCGTGATCGCATATTTACGGCCGTTTTCATGCGCCCGATAAAATCCCCGGAGTTTGTCATTCAGTATTCCCTTAAACCGGATATGAATCTCTGCCGGGCCCGGCTGAAGGACTTTTGATACTTTGAGCGTCGCCATCTCACGGCTGGAATCAGGGGCAACGGTTGCGTTCATGGTCTCGTGATCAGAAGTGATGTTTGCCTGCTCAAATTCGATTTCCAGCGCGTTGAGCGTGATCGATGAAGTTGGCTTCAAAATGCGAACCCTGATGACCTCGTCGCCGGTATATTTGTTGCGAACAAAATCGGGCGTTAAGGTGAGTTGGTAATGAACGGGCGTCGCCTCGAGGGGAAGACGCTGGGCGATGCCGGGAGTGCAGAAAGCCAGCATGAGGACGAGTCCCAAAGCTGCAAAACGGTATTTTCCATGCATCAGTGTTCTCCTGGCCCTGACTTCTAGACAGGTTTATTAGGTGCGAGAAGTTCGATGAGGCTGGCATTCCCCGTCTGCGATTCTTCTGCATAACGGGTAAATTTCAGAAAGAGCGTAGGGTACATTCTGAGATTTCTACGGCATACGGTTCTGGCCTTTTCATTTTAAAGGTAGTATCCTGCCTCGTAAATTATACTCGTTTTTTGCGGAGGTCCCTCATGGCAACCGAACGCTTCGCCGCCAACGCTCCAGCGAATGATGGACTGATCCTGTCCTCCAACCGAGCTCGAGCCGCGATGTGGCTGATGACGGCTACGCTCACCGGCGGGGTCATTATGGGGCTTGAGCTTCTGGGCTTTCGCCTCTACGCTCCCTACTTTGGTTATTCGATCTATGTGTGGGGAAGTCTGATCGCGGTGGTCATGGCGGCCCTCGCCGGAGGTTATGCTCTGGGAGGATGGATTTCGGACCGCAGTCATCAGGATACACCCCTTTATCTCATAATTTTTCTGAGCGGGATCTATCAACTGATTGTGATTTACTCCGCTGATCGCCTACTCCGTGCGCTTTGGAATGACGGTGTCTTTTGGGGTCCCATCGTGGCCACCTTGATTATTTTTGCTCCGCCGATGCTGGCGCTTGCGGGAACCTCGCCCTTTGTCATACGGCTCCTGGCTCGCGCCGGACATGTGGGATCATCGGCTGGGGAAGTCTATGCGCTTTCAACAGTGGGCAGCATTGTGGGAGTCCTGGCGACCGCGTTCTTCCTGATCCCGGAGCTTGGAACGCACGCTACTCTGAAAATTTTCTGCGCCATTTCGGTGATCACGGGGATGGCCGGTCTTGTAGCGAACCGCCGTTTTGTCCTGTTCGGGATCTTGGCTCTGGTCATCTTGCTTGCTGCACCCAGGGTGAAATTACATTCCTATGAAATCTGGCGGGCGGAATCGGTTTACAACGAGGTCCGGGTGTTCCACTATCAAGGGTACTTATGGCTTGCGTTGAATGATTTGCGACACTCTCATACTACTTTCAAGGATAACAACGTCTGGTCGGGTTCTTATCAGGATGTCTTTGTCCTGGGGCCGATTCTGGTGCATGATCCGAGACTGTTAGTGCTTGGAATGGGCGCAGGCGGATCCATCCGGATGACCCGGCTGGCTGATCCGGAACTTCAGGCAGACGCCGTGGAAATTGACCCAAAGGTGGTTGAGGCTGCACACCTTTTCTTTGGCCTTCCCAGGCACGCGAAGTGGCTGCAGGTCCATATTGCCGATGCGCGGCCCTGGCTCGAAAGAGATCACACACGCTATGATCTGATTCACGTCGACCTTTACCAGGGCGGACCTTTTATTCCTTTTTACCTTGTAACCGAGGAATTCTTTCGCCTCGTGCGGGACCATATGACAGCCGACGGCTTGCTGATGATGAACGTCTACGATGCGGGCAGCAGGCGTGAAATCGTCGAGGCAACCGGCGCGACATTGGAGCGGGTGTTCCCGTCGGTGTTTGTTTATTCGCGAGTGCCCAAGAGTTACATGCTCTTTGCGTTTTCTAAGCCCCGATCTCTTGCTTCAGTCCGGGAACAGCTTGATTCCGTCCTGGGCAGCCCGGATATCGTGAGAATAGCGCGCGATGCTGCCGCCGGCATGATGGATTTCCGGGCGCCGGCAGATGCAGTCGTTTTCACTGATGACCACGCACCAATCGATCCAATGACCCGCCGGATGCTGGCCCAGGATCATCCGTGAAGACACATAGATAGAATGCGGCAGTCTCCACAATCGTTGCAATTTCGCCAAAGGTGATCTTTTGAACAAAATCTTTCCAAACTCCGATGCGGCCGTTGCCGATGTTCCTGAGGGCGCTACGCTGATGGTCGGCGGTTTTGGACTCTGCGGTATTCCGGAAAACCTGATCTCAGCCTTGCTGCGAAAAGGAGTGAAGGGGCTTTCCATCATCAGTAACAATGCGGGTGTGGATGGCTTTGGCCTGGGGTTGTTGCTTGAAGCAGGGCAGATCAAAAAATTGATCGGCTCCTATGTGGGGGAGAACAAGCATCTCGAAAATCTGGTTTTGCGCGGCGAGCTGGAGATGGAGCTGAATCCGCAGGGAACGCTTGCCGAACGCATTCGTGCGGGCGGGGCCGGTATTCCGGCCTTTTATACGCCGACAGGCGTCGGGACCGTAGTCGCCAAGGGAAAAGAAGTGAGGGAATTTAACGGACGCAGATATTTGCTGGAGCGGGGACTCACGGCGGATTTTGCCCTGATTAAGGCTTGGAAGGGAGACCGCTGGGGCAACCTGATTTATCGACGAACCGCGCGGAATTTTAATCCGATGATGGCGACAGCAGCGAAGATCACGATCGCAGAAGTAGAAGAAATCGTGGAACTCGGGGCTCTCGATCCCAACGCGATTGTGACGCCAGGCATCTATGTGCATCGTCTTGTTTGCGGCGAGCGCTATGAAAAGAGAATTGAGCGGAGAACAGTTCGAGCCAGACGCGCTTTTCCTGAGCGATAGCTGTCGCTTTGTTTCTCGAGGTTGATTATTTCACATCCTCGGAGTACGCCTGAGATATGGACAAACGGGAAATCATCGCCCGCCGTGCGGCACGGGAACTGAAGGATGGCTATTATGTGAATCTCGGCATCGGTATCCCAACGCTGGTGGCGAACTACATTCCGCCCGGCGTCGAAGTGATTCTTCAGTCGGAAAATGGGATGCTGGGTGTCGGACCGTACCCCTACGAAGGCGAAGAAGACCCGGATTTGATCAACGCCGGCAAGGAGACGGTCACTGAAATTCCCGGTACGGCCTATTTTTCGAGTGCCGATTCGTTCGCCATGATTCGAGGTGGGCATATTGATCTTACCGTGCTGGGTGCAATGGAAGTCAGCGAGAAGGGCGACCTCGCAAGCTGGATGATTCCAGGCAAAATGGTCAAGGGGATGGGCGGCAGCATGGACTTGGTAGCAAGCGCGAAGAGGGTGATCGTGGCGATGGAACACACAACACGCGAGGGACAACCTAAAATTCTGAGACAATGTAGGCTGCCTCTCACCGGGACCGGCGTGGTCGATACGATTATTACAGAGCTTGCGGTCATCGATGTCACCCCCGAAGGCTTGGTGCTGAAGGAGATTATCCCGGAGGCCTCCGTAGAGAGCGTGCAAAAATTGACGGAAGCCAGGCTCAGCGTTGATCCAAATCTTTGTTTCTACCGGGTGACGTGAACACCGAGACACCTATGATCGAACCTCATTCCATCGTGATTGCGAGCCTCACGAATCCAAAGGAAAAAATTTGGGGAGAGTTAGTGGCCCTCCGGCCTGAAGGCATTACCATGCGGGGAATCAGGCTGGAAGCTTTTGAGGACTTTCTTCGCCAGATACTTCAGCAGAGGGATAACTCGATCAGCATGAGTACGTCATTCTATCCCATGCATCGGGTTGAGCGGATAGATTGCGACGAACCATGCGCAGGAATTCCATCTCTGGCCGAACAGTTTCAAGAAAAGGTGGGTTTGACCGTGTATGAATATCTCCACGGTGGGACATTGAAAGACTGAGGCCTGCCGGGATCATCAATCCGGGAATCCCCCTTCCTTGACAAAAATTTGGGGCTGATGGCACCATGAAAAACAGATTGTGTGGCGACGCTTCAGGGGTCGTATGCCCGGGAGTTGACCTGCACTGCTTCCTGCCGAAGTGGCGGAATTGGCAGACGCGCTACATTCAGGGTGTAGTACCCGACAGGGTGTGGAGGTTCGAGTCCTCTCTTCGGCACCAGTTTCTCTCCCGGTTACAGTCTCAGACCCGGATGTTGACCTGTGCCGATCGTGTTTACAGGAGTCGATGGACCTCTCGCACAACGCAGCCAAGCGGTTCCAGCGGCTTTCAGGAAGGGCATTTATGAAAGAACTAAATCAGCGAACACGAAACCATCTCGTTCCACAATTTCACCGGGAGTAACAGCGATAGGGTATTGGAAGCCCGGCGCGTGGCTGACAAATGTGTGAAACTCGCCATTTTCTCCGCAGGGATCTACTCCGGCTGGCAATTCTTCGATCAGCCGTTCATTGAAGGGGCGTCCCGCGAAAGCATGGTTTAACTTCCTGGGATCGATGCAGGTAAGCCAGGCGCGGAGTCCGGCGGCCATCATTTCTCGCGCGAGCTTGGCGGTGTCCATGCCCCAGATTGGAAACAGCGGTGTGAAGCCTGTGCCGCGAAGTTTATCCTCCCGGTAGCGGCGGACATCTTCGAGAAACAGATCACCAAAGATCATATGAGTGACGCCTTCCGAACGCGCCTGATCAAGCGCCTTGAGCATGGCTTGTTCGTAAATCTCATTCGGGCACGGCCAGGGAAGAGGAACCTTGACCAGCCGTAGGCCCAGCGCTTTTCCCTGCAAGTCAAGCAGGGATTCGCGAACCCCATGCATTGCCACTCGGGCGTGGGTAGTGTTCACCGTGGTCAGCAGGGCGGTGACTTCATATTCCTGTTGCTGCTGAACGGTGTGGAGCGCCCAAGCGCTATCCTTGCCACTGCTCCAGGACATCCAGGCTTTCGGTCGGTTCGTGCTCATTCGTTGACCTCAAGAACGCCGGTTTTCTCAAGGATGGCTTTGAGTTCCAGGCGATCGCATTCGGCAAGCGGAGTGAGCGGTGGGCGCACGGGGCCCGCGCCCAGTCCGCACAGGTTCATGCCTTCTTTGATGACGGCGGTCGTATATCCGGGGCGTTTCTTTCTCATGTCAAAAACCGGAATGGCTTCGCGCTCGATCACACGCGCCGCTTCCTCCAGACGTCCGGCCTGAAGTAGCTCCCAGATGCGCCGCGGCGTCCGAGGCATAAAGTTGACGATCCCGCTGGTAAAGCCTTTCACGCCCAGCGCGAAGTAGCTGGGCGCCAGAATCTCGCCCACCCCGCAGAGCAACTCGATTTGGTCGCCAACCGCCCTGAGTTGACGCACAAATTGCTTCATATCGCCATGCTCATCTTTAAGCCCGACAATATTGGGGATTTCCGCCAGCCGCTCCAAGAGAGAAAGGCTGAAGTTGAACGTGGGGCATTGGAAAAGGACAATGCCCAAGCGGGTGGAGGAAGCCAGAGAGCGATAGTATTCAAAAAGGCCGTCGTCGTGGGCGGGAACAAACTGAGGAGGTAGAATCAGTACGCCATCCGCGCCATATTCCTCCGCGGCCTGGATCAAATCACGCGCAACGGGCAAGGCATAGCCGACGCCCACCACCACCGGCTTCTGCCCGCCAATTTCCTCCACCACCGTCCGCCCCACAGCTTTGCGCTCTTCGGGCGTGAGCGAATAGATTTCTCCGTTATTTCCCAAAGGCACGATGACGTCGCAATATTCCGCCAGATAGACTGCATTTTTGCGCAAACTGGTGAAGTTGATGCTGGAATCCTCATGGAAAGGGGTCACGCCAAACCCGATAATGCCTCGCAATGCCGACTTCAATTCGTCCGGCGTTCGCATTCCAAAATCCTCCTCATCATGGAGCGTTATCAGCCCGCCAGCATTTTAATCGGACGAATGGCTGAACGGCAATAAAAGTTACTGCAAAAAAAGCTTGATCAGAGTTCGACTTTCGTGTAATGTGATCTTTTACGAGATGGTTCCTGAAGTCGTCAATCCGATGAAGAACGGCATGGCTTGTACGTGTTGTTGTTGTCGTGCGACCGTTAGCGGCCTGCGTTCTTCGGAGATGACTGACTCGTAAGCTCGTTCCCAAGTTTATCTTCTGAACGCCCGCTAACGGCAAGCCCGTTAGCGGGCGTTTTTATTTTGGGGTTCGATGACCTCTGCTATCGGCCGTCTTTTTTAGGGCAGGACAGCAGCCTGGTAAGAGGCGCAGCATAAACACAAATGACAGTTCCCATCCTTGGCTTCATCACCGGAATCTTGATCGGCTTGACGGGCACTGGCGGCGGTTCCGTCCTTACGCCGCTACTGCTGCTTTTCACACCCTATCCGGCCCTAGTTGTGATTGGCACAGATCTGGTGATGGGCGTTGTCACCAAGCTGGTCGGCTTTGTGGAGCACTGGCGGCTAGGCAAAATTTACTGGCGCTTGGCGGGATACATCATTCTCGGAAGCTTGCCTGGCAGTTTGCTGGGAATTTTGCTCATTCATTTCCTGAAGGGGCATCTGAGCGCGGCTCATCTTGATGCCAGCCTGAAGGTTTTTGTGGGGCTGGCGCTGTTTGCAGCTTCGCTCTCCTTGCCTTACGTGCGCAAACGCAAGATGGAGCTTGCAGGGAAAAGACCGGCTGCGCCTCAGCCGCATTCAGCCCCCTGGAGCTTTTTCGCCGTCGGAGCCGTCGTGGGCTTCCTGGTTGCGGTCACCTCTGTCGGCAGTGGAAGTCTTTTGATGGTATTCATGTTGATGATGGTCCCGCTGCCCATTGCGGAGCTGGTGGGGACGGACATCATGCTGGGCCTTGCCACCACGGTGCTGGCCGGCTCCTTGCATTTCTGGATGGGGCACTTCAATCAGCATCTTTTTCTTGGTCTTGTCGCTGGATCGTTGCCGGGAGTTCTGGTGGGAAGCTGGTTTTCGCACCGCATCCCGGAGCGCTATTTCGGCTGGCTGCTCAGCATTCTCTATTTTTCTTTGGGAGCGCGCCTGCTGCTGAGCTGATGATGGCGCCAGAGTGGCGAGAGCACCCGTCATGATCATTTTGGAATGGCGCTCAAAGCGCCGAAAAAAAACAGCGGTCATCGACTGCTGTTGCCAAACCTCAGATGGGAGAAAGGTAAACTCGAAATATGGCTTTCAACATTTCCGACTTAAACGCCTGGGCTGAGCGGAATGCTCACCTGCATCCGCGGGATATTCTCGCTTTTGCCCTGGAGCATTTTTCGCCCCGTCTCGGCATCAGCTTCAGCGGCGCCGAGGACGTGGTCCTGGTCGATATGGCCGCCAAATTGGGCGGAAAATTTCAGGTGTTTTCGCTGGATACGGGAAGACTCCATCCCGAGACTTATCAGTTCCTGGAGAAGGTCCGCGAACACTATGGCATCACGATTGACATTTTCTTCCCTCGCGCTGAAGCTGTCGAGGAGTTTGTCCGCGCCAAGGGCATGTACTCCTTCTATCGTGACGGACACAAGGAGTGCTGCGCGCTGCGTAAGGTTGAGCCGCTCCGTCGCGCTCTAAGCAAGCTGGATGCCTGGGTCACCGGCCAGCGACGCGATCAGAGTCCTTCAACCCGCGCCCAGGTAGCCGTGGCGGAACTTGACACCGTGTTTTCAAATGGCCGCCAGCTTGTGAAGTTTAATCCCCTGGCGAACTGGACCTCTCGGCAGGTCTGGAGCTATATCCGCGAATATGGCGTGCCGTATAATCCGCTGCATGAGCGCGGATTTATTTCGATTGGTTGCGAACCTTGCACACGGCCGGTCCTGCCCGGTCAGCATGAGCGCGAGGGACGCTGGTGGTGGGAAGATGCCACGAAGAAGGAATGCGGCTTGCACGCCGGAAATCTGGTGGAAACCGTAGCTGCTGCCGCTTCATAACTGCGCTGGTTCACCGGATGGCGTATTGTTCTATGTATGCGCCATCCGGAATCCTGTGAGTTCTACTGTCCGGGTTGCTCGATCAAGGTGGGAAGATGTGGACGTCCGGCCTGGGCAGACTCAATGCCTTTGGGAAGGAGCGACCGGTACAGGACTCCTGCAATTTCAGCTGCGTGCGGGCCGTACATGGGCCTGCCGCCGCGCAGCATAACGATCACCACATATTGCGGGCTTTGCTCTTCAGAATAGGAAACAAACCAGCCCATCCGCCCGCCATCCTCACTGCAAGTGCCCGTCTTGCCAAAGATTCCTTCGTCCGGATTGTAAGCAGCTCGCGCGGTTCCATAGAGGACCGCTGCCGCCATCCCCTGCCGCACGTCGGGAATATAAGGCATCAGGTCTGTCAGCTCGCGGCGCACTCGGGGTTCGAAGTGTTCAATTTCTTCCGTGGTACGGGGAAATTGCAGCCAATAGAGCGTTCCGCCATTGGCGATGGCCGAGACAATTGCCGCCATCTGGAGCGGCGTCTGCTCGATGCCGGTTCCAAAGCTGGTGAGCAGGCCGACGCCGCCTGCTTTCTTGGGTGGCGGAGCAGCGGGAAAGACGCCGGGTGATTCATCGGGAATGTCCAAAGTGGCCTTCTGGCCATATCCCAATTCGCTGGCATAACGCTCCACGCGTTCGAAGCCGAGTAACTCGCCGAGCCGCGCAAAGAAGCGATTATCGGAGTGGGCCAGCGCCTGTGTCAAATCAATCCGCCGTCCACCTGCACCTGGCAGCTTGGTGTTTAACGTGATGATGCCTTCGCGGAGCGCAGCCAGAGCCACCATGGGTTTTACTGTGGAACAGGGAATATAGCCCCGCGAGACGGCAAGCTTCTGATTCACAATGGTCAGAATTCGGCCGTTGTTGGGGTTTACCACGACCACACTTCCGTTCCAACGGCCCAAAGCTTGAATCGCAGCCTGGCGAATGGCGGGGTTCTCGCCCGTGGGATCATCTCCCAGGCTTGGATCACCGTAGGAACTTACCGTCCACGGACTCCAATAATGTCGGCGATAATGATGAATGCGGCGGTAACGGGTATAGGTAGCACGACGATAGGTAACTCTCCGAGAAACTGATCGGCGGTACGGGTGAACGTGCTGTGCGGTGCGGGCATAGTGGCGCGTTCGTCGCGAGCGGCTGGAATGCGTCGCGCTGGCCGTTTTAACAGTCGTGTGGCGGGAGCTTGCACGGTGGACTGCATGATGCCGATGCGCATGAAGTCTGCGCCTGTGGACAACGAGATGGCTGGATGAGGATGAGGATGAAGACGTCGAGCCAGAATGCTGGGACGCTTGTGTTGTGCTGGTGTCGGCCAGCGCAAGAGCCTTCAGGCCCCAACCGAGTGGCAAAACAAAAACTGCTACGGCCAGAGCAGCAATTTTCCGAGAGATCACTTTCCCCTCCGGTTCGGGAAGTCAATTTGCTCTCCGGCTCTGGCGCCAGACGGAGAGCAAGGATGATGGATGGTGGTTCATCAGATCGCTGGCGGTCTGAATCCCTACTTTTTTCCCCGCGCCGCCACCGTGTTTTCCGGCGCAGGTCTTTCAGACTCCAGCAAAGGTAGACTTAGAACTTTGCGCACTTCGTTTTCGATCCTCTTCTGGATATCGGCATGTTCCTTCAAAAACTGGCGGGCGTTTTCACGTCCCTGGCCAATGCGCTCCCCACCAAAAGAGAACCATGAACCGCTCTTTTCAAGAATGTTCAAGGAGGCCGCGAGATCAATTAAATCCCCTTCTCGAGAGATTCCTTCTCCATAAAGTATATCAAATTCCGCTTCCCTGAACGGAGCCGCCATCTTGTTTTTCACCACTTTCACTTTGACGCGATTACCAGTAACCCGGTCGCCGTCTTTAATGGAAGCAATGCGACGGATATCAACCCGGACCGAGGAGTAAAACTTCAGCGCACGGCCGCCGGTGGTGGTTTCCGGATTGCCAAACATTACGCCGATCTTCTCCCGAATCTGGTTGATGAAGATCAGGCAGGTTTTGGATTTGGAAACCACGCCGGTCAATTTTCGCAGGGCCTGGGACATGAGCCGGGCTTGCAGGCCTGGCATGGAATCGCCCATATCGCCGTCCAGTTCCGCTTTAGGCACGAGAGCAGCAACGGAATCGATGACCAACACATCGACGGCATTGGAACGAACCAGAGCCTCCGTAATTTCAAGCGCCTGCTCGCCGTAGTCAGGCTGAGAAACCAGCAGATTATCCACGTCCACGCCCAACCGCTTGGCATATGAAGCGTCCAGCGCATGCTCGGCATCGACAAACGCCGCCATGCCCCCCCGGCGCTGGGCTTCAGCAACCACATGGAGTGCAATGGTCGTCTTGCCGCTCGATTCCGGTCCGTAAATTTCAACAACTCTGCCGCGCGGCATGCCACCCACGCCCAGGGCAGCGTCAAAAGAAAGCGCGCCGGTCGGAATCACATCCACAGGGACCAGCGCCTCCTTGGAACCCAGGCGCATGATGGAACCCTTGCCAAATTGCTTTTCGATCTGGACAAGGGTCAGGTCAATGGCTTTGTTGCGTTCGGCTCGGTCATCCGGCATAAGGATTAAGGACCCTTTTTGGCGCGGAAAGAAGCGGGCGTCCGGCCTCGCTTCTTCTGAATCACGCGCTGACGGTCAATCGATCAAGTTGCGTCCTTTTTGCTGGCACTTGCTCTTTTGGTGACGAGCTGACGCAACGTTATCGATTGGTTCACAGTATAAGGCTATACCCTTAGGATTTTCCAGCATTTTCCTTCCACCGGTAATTCTCCCCCGATCCTTCGATAAGGATATTGGCGGTGTCGTACGCGGGCGCGGTCGAGGGGTCAAAGGCAGCCTTCCACCTCGGGCGGGGCTGCGGCCACGAGAAACGGACTGTTCTTCCCAGCAA
>Ga0070735_10000559_pt1 | contig 39911 bp, 33 predicted proteins | sample Coa_R1_FD_66443 | JGI IMG/M metagenome (GOLD analysis project Ga0070735, IMG submission 66443) | Surface soil microbial communities from Centralia Pennsylvania, which are recovering from an underground coalmine fire - Coalmine... | ecosystem: Environmental > Terrestrial > Soil > Unclassified ... | reverse complement strand
CCCCATACGATAACAGAAAACGAACGGATCCTGGCTGCAGAGTTCCCACTCGAGAGCCAACACGACAAGGAGAGATCGTAGCGGTTCAGCAATCATGGCATCATCCGGCTTTCGAGGTGGTCAAATGTTTCCACGACTGAATGTCGGTCGCGCGCTCGTGAAAGCAATTCACGCAAGTAGGGGAGAGCGGACCGCATCGCTTTCGCGCCCGCTTCGTGCGCCTCGTCGACTTGCGAAAAATCACCCCACCCAATTTGTTGAACTTCAGGCTCGAGCATGACGTCGGCGCTTCTTATCCACGGAGCGAAAGGTTTGGCGTCGCGTGTAATCGCAGTCGTTCCCTTGGAACCTCGCGATCCGCTTTTGGCGAACGCGGCAGAGACGCCGGAGTTTACGGCCACGCCCAGAACGCAACCTGCGTTCATCCGTGCAGCCGTTACTGTGGGTACGGGTGCGATGATGCAGCCATCGGCGAGAGTGCGTCCGTCATATTCCACCGGCTCGAACAGGCCAGGAAAAGCGCAGCTGGCTCGAATGGCCACATCCAGCGGTCCTCGAGTAAAAATATAGGGCGCGCACGTGTCAACGTCCGTAGTGACGATCTGCATGGGAATTGAGAGTTCCTCAATACGGGCGGCACGAAATCGTTCCCGCGCAAACTGACCGATTCGATCGTTCTTTTGCATCTCCGGGCGCGACTTGTGGAACCCAATGAAGTCGCGAATCCGCACGCGGCGTCCCAGATCGCAAAGTTCGCGGATGGCAATCCCATCGGCAAACGCCGCGCCGAGCAGACTGCCGATACTTGTTCCTACAATTCCGGCGATAGGAATGTGTTCCTGCTCAAGAACTTCGATGACCCCCAGGTGAGCAAATCCGCGGGCGAAGCCACCACCGAGGGCCAGCACCACGCCGGGAGCGTTATCCCCGCGCAATTCTCGGTGCTGGCGCACCGTTTCGCTCGACAAGCGGACCGCGCCTGCGTCGGGATCCCGTAGAGCCGTCATACTTGCAATATGCGGGTGGGGACTGTTACGGGCAATGAAGCGCGGGGACTAGCGAAACGGTACTAGCGTACTTGTGCCATTTAGGAGCCGACTGTAAAGAGAGTTTATTTCTGTATTTGGGCCGTGCGAGAGAGTGGCGCGTCTTCAAAATCTCAGCAGCAACCGAGCGCTTCGCCGCAGTGAATCAATTTGTGCTTGAACGGCTAACAGTACTTTAATCCTATCAGTTTGAGGCCTCCGTACCATTGTTGGGAGTTGCGGTGAAATGGAGAATGACAAGTGTTCGAGGCAATCTAATCGCAATGAGGGGGTTCGGGCTCAATGACAAGCGCTTTCGCAACCTGGATAGGGCAGGCGGTGGTGCTACAAGTAGCGACTGGAGATTTGCGCGTGCCGCTACGCGGAGTCATTGTTGGGGAATCGGACGGCGCAGTAAGGTTTCGTATCGGAGAAGGCTGGGACATCGATATTTACAAACCCATGATTCTTGCTGTCGAGCAGGATAATTGGGCCGCCATCATTATGAACTAGCGATTTGGCCGCGGAGCATGCGGCTTATTCAAGAAAAAAAAGTTTATTCCGGCCCTACCTCTGTTCTCAACCCCCCGGCCCCGGGTTTGCATCCCCCTGACGAACCCGGGGCCTTCTCCTCCTTCTGGTGACCCTTGGTGATTGATGATCAGTGACTGGTGACTCGTGAAAACCTTCTCCTCCCACAGCGTAATTCGTGACTGGCGCCCAGCGACTGGTGATTCGCAACAAGTGTCTGGTTATTGGCGATTGCCAGCGTCTCGCAAATGGGCTTTGTGGGTCGCGGCTTCAGCAGCGACATAAAATCACCAAGAATAACTGGGCTTTAGAGTCTGTATGGGAACTACGGAATACTTGTGGGTCGTGGCTTTAGCCCCGACATAAACGCTGTAAAATCAGTGCGGCTTTAGGCCACTGAAGTTCAGGTTTTGCAGTTCTCACACAGACTCTTTAGCCCCTGAAGCGCGAATCATGCCATGGAGAAAAAATTCTGCTGAAACCTATTTATGTTTGCCAATCCTTTGGGATATTCACGTAGGATTCATTCAGATCGGCAATCGACGTACAGCCTAACAATTTCATGGTGCGCACCAAATCTGCGCGCAGAATTTCTACGGATCTGTGCACGCCTGATTCTCCGGCGGCTCCCAAACCGTAAGCGTAGGCGCGTCCGATCAATACGGCGCGCGCGCCCATGCAAATGGCTTTGACAATGTCGCTGCCGCGGCGGATGCCACCATCCATCAGCACTTCGATTTGACCATCCACCGCTTTTACAATTTCCGGGAGCGCTCGCAATGTCGCGGATACACCGTCAAGCTGGCGGCCTCCGTGATTGGACACGATGATTCCCGCCGCGCCCGCGTCGATCGAGCGGCGAGCATCGTCGCCCGTGAGAACTCCTTTCACAACAATCGGTCCCGGCCAAGCTATGCGCAGCCACTCGAAATCTTTCCAGGTCACAACAGAACTTGCCAGTGCAGCCGCAACGTCGATCAGCGCCATTGGGCCGCTGCCCGGAATGATTACGTTGGGCAATCTGCGGATGCCACCGTCGAGCAGGAAGGATGCGACCCAGCCAGGGCGGGAAAAAAATTGCCCGAGAAACGGAATCATGCCAAAAATATTTCCGCTCATAAGCTGAGCGGTCCCGTTTCGGACGTCGCGCTCGCGCATGCCTGCTGTGCCGGTGTCGATGGTGACGGCTAGTGCTGAAAATCCCGCAACTCGTGCGCGTTCGAGGGCGGCCTCGGAAGCCTTGCGTCCGCCGATCAAATACAACTGATACCAGACGGGTCCGGAGGTCGCCGCTTTCACGTCTTCCAGTTTGTGTCCGGAAATGGTCGAGAGAATGTAGGCAGTGCCTGCGGCGCCCGCTCCGCGAGCAGCTGCAACTTCGCCCAGGGGGTGCATCATGCGGCTGTAGCCCACTGGAGCGAGCAGCGCAGGGAATGAAAGTTCGCTGCCCAGAACTTTCGTTCGCAAATCACAATTGGGAACCGCGATCGCGTTGCGTGGCCGGAAGGTCAGCGCGTCGAATGCGCGGCAATTTTCCCGCAGCGTGATCTCGCCCTCAGCGCCGCCATCGAGATAATCAAAAACCGCGTCTGGCAGGCGTCGGCGGGCCATGCGGCGCATATCCTCAATGTTAACGACGCGGGGCGCCGCGACGGCTCGTGCATGTCTCATTCTTTACCCCATTTGACAGTGCGGCAAAATTCACCGCAAAGCGTGGTCTGTGATTTTGTATGGCGGCACGCATTGTACTCCAGCATGTCGCGCGCGCCGAGCGCCAAGACGGATTTATGTTTGACACACCCGCAACTTGTGACGACACTAAGCAGCCGTTTCGTAGGACAGGCACTCTTGCCTGTCCGGGTTGATATTGCGCCACAGCAGACGCGGACAGGCACGAGTGCCAGTCCCACTAAAAACGAACAGCTTCATGACTCTAACTCTTCTCGATTGGGCCGTGATCCTCGGTTATCTGCTGTCGATGCTCCTGCTCGGGCTTTTTTTTCGCCGGAGATCGAGCCGCAGCACGGAGGATTACTTCGTTTCGGGACGTCAAGTGACGTGGTGGCTCGCGGGAACGTCCATGGTGGCAACAACGTTTGCGGCGGATACTCCGCTGGTCGTCACGGGGCTGGTTTACACGCAGGGAATTGCGGGGAACTGGCTGTGGTGGAGCTTTCTGCCGTCAGGAATGATGACGGTATTCCTTTTTGCACGGCTTTGGAAGCGCTCTGGACTGCTTACCGACGTGCAGTTCGCTGAAATGCGTTATACCGGAAAACGGGCGGCATTTCTGCGCGGCTTTCGCGCAATCTATCTAGGCGTGTTGATGAATTGCCTGATCCTCGGCTGGGTGACCAAGGCGATGACCAGCATCGTGGGTTCGGTGCTCGGCAAAGGTGAAAATACGAGTCTGGCCATCTGCATTTTCTTCCTGATTCCGTTCACTGGATTTTATGTTTCACTGGGCGGGCTCTGGGGAGTATTGTGGACCGATCTGTTTCAATTTGTGCTGAAGATGGCGATCGTCATTGCGGTTGCTTACTACGGTGTGAAGGCCGCCGGGGGAATGTCCGCGATGCTGGCTAAACTTGCGGCCATGCGATCGGTTGCCGGACCCCAAGCATCGGATATAACGGCAATGTTGCCAGATTTTTCGCGCGGATGGACGGCGGAAGCTCTTTGGACGCTGCCGGTGCTGACGTTTGTGGTGCATTTGTGCGTGCAGTGGTGGGCATTCTGGTACCCGGGATCGGAGCCGGGTGGGGGCGGGTACATCGCGCAGCGAATTTTCAGCGCGAAAGATGAACGGCATGGCCTGCTCTCGGTGCTGTGGTTTAACATTGCGCATTACGCGGTGCGTCCCTGGCCGTGGATTCTTACGGCGCTTGCGGCTGCGGCGCTTTATCCTGGCTTGGCGCATCCCGAATCCGGCTATATGCTTGTAGCGATCAGGACAATGCCGCATGCGCTGCGCGGGATTTTGATCGCGGGATTCATGGCTGCGTTTATGTCTACGATTGCGACGCAGCTCAATTGGGGAAGCTCGTACCTGGTGGAAGATTTTTACAGACGCTTCGTGCGACGCGACGCCTCGGAAAAGCATTACGTGAACGTCTCAAGGATAGCAACGCTGTTTCTGGTAGCTGCATCGGCCATAGTATCGGCGCGATTAGCTACGATCAGCCAGGGATGGGAAGCGGTGCTGGAGGTCGGCGCGGGAACTGGCGGAGTTTATCTGCTGCGCTGGTACTGGTGGCGCGTCAATGCCTGGAGTGAAATTTCGGCGATGGCCACGGCGCTGGCAATGACGCTGGCCCTGCATCAATGGCACATTTTTAGTGGCAGCGCACCGGTTATTTTCGCGAAGTCATCGCTGGCGACGACGGCTATAACGACGGCAGTGTGGGTCATTGTAACTCTGTCGACGCCCGCCGAACCGGATGATGTATTGCTTCGCTTCTACCGGAAAGTGCGGCCGCACGTGACCGGCTGGCGGCACATTGCAGCTCTGGCCCCTGAGTTGCCGCAAACGCGCGACCTGGGGCGGAACTTGTTGGCATGGATGCTCGGTTGTGCCATGGTGTACGCGGCATTATTTGGTGTTGGCAAGATTTGTTTCGGTAAAATTGGCGCCGGAAGCTTTTTGCTGGGATTGGCAGCTGTTTGCGCGGGCCTGCTTTATCGTGACATCGTGCAGCGCGTCAGCGGAACTTTGACGGGAGGGGTCATTGATTAAAAAGGGGCGTGATAGCGGAGTCCCAGGACTTTCGGGATCCGGCCAGGCGCACGCAGTGACAGCGTCTTTTCTGGGATGGACGCTTGATGCGTTTGATTTTTTTGTGGTTGTGTTCTTGATTGACAAGCTCGCCGCGGAATTTCATGTTGGGAAAAAAGCAATCATCGCTTCCTTGTTTGTGACGCTGGTGATGCGTCCTGTGGGTGCGCTCATTTTTGGACTGCTCACGGACCGCTACGGTCGACGCATTCCTCTAATGATCAACGTAGTTTTCTTTTCCGTGGTTGAGCTGGCATGCGGATTTTCACCCAATCTCACATTTTTCCTGGTGATGCGCGCGCTTTATGGCATCGGAATGGGTGGTGAGTGGGGCATCGGAGCATCGCTGGCGATGGAATCAGTTCCGCCACGCTTGCGCGGAATCCTTTCCGGAATATTGCAGAGCGGCTACTCCGTCGGCTACTTACTGGCCGCGGTCGTTGCGCGATTTATCCTGCCGACGTGGGGCTGGCGGCCAATGTTCTGGATAGGCGGACTGCCGGCACTGCTGGCATTTTACATTGCCGCGCGTGTGCCGGAATCGGAGGCGTGGAAGCAGCACCGCGCGCCCTCGACGGGAGCGGTACTCAAGATCGTGGCCACGCAGTGGAGGAGTTTCCTCTATCTGGTCTTACTAATGACATTCATGATGTTCCTTTCCCACGGAACGCAGGACCTGTATCCAGATTTTCTGGGCACGGTGCACAAATTCAGTCCGGCGCTGCAGTCGTACATGGCCATCATCTACAATGTCGGCGCGATTATCGGAGCGATTGTCTTCGGACAGTACTCGGAGCGGCTTGGGCGAAGACGCACCATGATCACTGCAATGGCATTGGCGTTGCTGGTGATCCCGCTCTGGGCCTTCGGAAATTCACTGATGGCGCTCATCGTCGGATCTTTCTTGATGCAGGCTGGAGTGCAGGGCGCCTGGGGAGTGATTCCCGTGCATCTGAGCGAACTTTCCCCGGATGAGACGCGCGGCCTGGTGCCCGGACTCGCCTACCAATTGGGAATTTTGATTGCCGCGCCGACCAATACGGTTGAGTTTATGTTACGCGAGCACTTTGGCTACCAGTGGGCGATTGCAGGATTTGAAATTGTAACCATTGCGGTGCTGATCGTGACGTTGCTCCTCGGAAAGGAACGTAAAGGTCGCAGCTTTCACGAGCCTGTCGCTGTTCCTGCTGTCCCTGTTTCGACTTCATCTGTTTGAGTGCAGGCCCGCCGTAAAAAGGATTGGGTGACGCTAATGCGGCTACCGCGTAACACATTCTCGGTCGCAGTCATCGCGTCCGTTTTTTTGATGGCCGGTTGCAAAATGAATCAGGGGAAGCCAAAGCCGGATTTTTCGAAGCTGACCGAGGATTTTGTCTATGGTTCGCTGGCGCTATCGCCCGTGTCAGCCACGCAGGCCGGCTATCATGAGCACCAGGGCGTAAAGCTGGACGAAGAACTCGACGATTTCAGCCCGCCCGGTATAGAAGCGGCACGAAAGTTTGATACGGAGTTCAAAGAACGGCTGGCCGCGATCGATCAACAAACGCTGTCAGCGGAAGAACGCGCCGATTATCAAATCATCCAGAATGCGCTCGATCTCTCCTTGCTGGATTTGCAGCAGATTCAAAGTTACCGCCACAATCCCACAACATACGTGGAACTCGTGGGCAACGCGTTGTTCAATCCTTTTGTGCTCGAATACGCGCCGATCGACGTCCGCTTTGGGCACATCATTCAGCGTCTTTCGAAAGTGCCCGTGCTGATGGACCAGGCAAAAATGAATCTCGCTGACGCGCCGGAAGTCTGGAATCGTGTGGCGCGCGAAGAGAACGATGGAAATATCGCTCTGATCGATAAAACTCTTCGGGCGAAAGTTCCGGCAAATCTACAAGCTGATTTCGATAAGGCTGCGCTGCCTGCTTTGAATTCTTTGCGAGACTTCAATTCGTATCTGAAGGACGATCTCTCAAAACGGACCAGCGATTGGCGACTCGGCAAGCAGCGCTATGACCAAAAGTTCGCTTACACGCTTGTCGCCGGCAAGACTCCCGACCAAGTTTTATCCGAAGCGGAAGCCGCATTGAAGGACACGCGTGAGCAGATGGCCAAACTGGCGGCACCTCGTTCGGTCCGCGAAGCACTCGATGCGATTGCCAGGCAGCACACCACTCCCGAACATTTCATGGATGAAGCTCGCAAAGATTTGGACCTGGCGACCGAATTCGTTCGTCAAAAACATCTGGTTACGCTTCCTTCGCGGAACAACCTGCAAGTGATTCCGACGCCGGAGTTCATGCGCGGAACGTATGGGGTGGCGGGATTTAATCCTGCGCCCGCGTTTGAGCCGCAGCTTGGCGCATTTTATTGGGTAACTCCGATCCCCAGCGACTGGCCGAAAGAGCGTATTGAATCCAAACTGCGCGAATATAACCGCTATGGATTAATGCACATCACGATTCACGAAGCTATGCCTGGTCACTACGTGCAGTTTGAAATTGCCGACAATCTCGAACCGAAATCACGTCGAGCGCTACGAAATATTTTCGGCAACGTGCCTTACGTCGAGGGATGGGCGGTGTACACGCAACAAATGATGCCGGAGGAAGGCTTCATGGACAACAGCGTCGGGCTCCGGATGACGTTTTACAAGCAATTGTTGCGCGCCATCGCAAATGCGATTCTGGACATCCGACTTCAGACCATGGGGATGACCGATCAACAGGCGTTGGACCTGATGATCAACGATACATTTCAGGAGAAGGAAGAGGCGACGGCGAAGTTGCAGCGCGCGCAACTTTCCTCGTGTCAATTGCCCACGTATTTTGTCGGCTGGCGAGGCTGGCTGGACACGCGCGAGGAATACAAGAAGCGTAAAGGCTCCGCGTTCGTGCTTTCAGAATTTCATGATAGTGCTTTAAAGGAAAGCGCGGTACCGTTGCCGACGCTGCGCCAGCTTTTGCAATGAAGGCTTCGTTCGGTGCATTGGAATTGGAGGAACCACGGTGAAAAACAATCGATGGATCCTTTTCGGCTTCGTAATCGGTATGCTTCTCGTATCGCATCCGCTCCTCGCGCATCACGGCTCCGCCAACTTCCAGATGGATCAAGTGTCAACCATCAAGGGCAGTGTCGTTGACTATGAATTGATCAACCCGCATGTGCAGATCTACTTGAAGGTGGAGCAAGACGGCAAATCGGTGGACTGGAACGTGGAAGGCGTGAGCCTGAACATGATGGTTCGCGCCGGGTTTAAGAAAGATACTTTGAAAGCAGGGGACATCGTTTCGGTTACCGGACACCCGGGGAAAAACGGCAAGCCTGTTTTGCTGCTGATGAAAATCATGCTGGCCGATGGCCGGGTGCTCTCCGCACCGTACGAGTGAGCCTGTCGCCGAGAGTTGAGCAGTCGCGCAAAATGGAGGCCACCTTGATGAGATACCGCATTACCACTATTGCCTTCATGTTGGGTCTTTCGGTTGGTTCCCTCGCAAATGTTTCAGCGGCGCCTCAAACTGAGAAAACTAAAGATTCAGACCCGGCACGTGATCTCTCGGGTGTTTGGTTCACGCAGGGCAAAGTACGGGCGAATTTCGCTTTCGACGGCGGCGCGCCGTTCCTGCCCTGGGGCGAAGAACGCGTTAAAGCCGGACCCCAAAAAGATACGCTCGTGGTGCTCTGCATTCCGCCCGGAGTGCCACGGGCGTGGACGGAGCCATATCCGTTTGAAATTGTCATGCTGCCCCAGCGCGTGTTGGTCATCTACGAATATCAGCACCTGATTCGGCAGATTTATACCGACGGACGGGATCACCCGAAGGACCTGACGCCCACCTATATGGGAAATTCAGTTGGCAAGTGGGACGGCAACACGCTGGTCGTGGACACTATAGGATTCAACGACAAAACATGGATCGATGGTACGAAGCATCCGCACTCCGATGCGCTGCATGTCGTGGAACGAATCCAAAAAGTGGGCAACGAAGTATTGAAGATCGACATTACCATCGACGATCCGAAAACCTACACAAAGCCATGGACAGCGCAGAGGGTTTTCGATCTTAAGCCCGACTGGGAAATTTCAGAGCAGGTCTGCGAGGAAAATAATACTTATCTCTTTCCCCCCGAAAACGGCAAGACAGAAAAGTGATGTTCTGAATCAGAGATGATTTCCCTTGAGGGGAGTCGGCAAAGGTTTGAGAGTGGCCTGCCAGCAGCGTTCGCAAAGTTCGTCGGGATATACAAAATAATTAGAGGACTTGTGGCACTGGGGGCACTCAATTGGCACGCACCTGGCCACACCGCGAACGGACAGCCCGCGTTCGCGCGCCTGCCGTTCAACCCATTTTCCGAATTCCCACGCGACATTTCGATCGGAAGTCTGCCCACTCGCGTCGGACAATTCATCCGACGAAAGGAAAAGAGGCCACGGTCGCATCCACAAGGCCAATCCCACTACCATTGCGATTACTAAGGGCACGAAAACCATGTGTCCCTCCGAATCCGGTCCAAGGGCTCCATTGCTTCTACAAGATCAACATACGCCGTGCGGCCGTCCGAGTCATCGCGGTTGTCAAGGCTCGGATTCCAATAGGATACGAGCCCGCCGCGAATACTGAACCTTGTGGCGACCTTGGCCGGCGACAAATTCGCTAGTTTCATAACTGTTGTGATGCCACGCTCCCCACAAAGTTGCCAATTTCTTTCACTTACGGTGCGCTCTACAGGTAGTTTTGTCCCTGCCTACGTGGATTTCCTTATCGACCCTGACATGGTTCCGGTCTCACTATCTCTATAGGGGCTACTCAAGCGGGAGTTGCATTTCGGCGTTCACTCATCCACCACGCGCGAGCGAAAAACAAGCCCACGAAATTTGGTTAGGAGCGACGTATGAAAAGGTCAATACCATTTCTTGCGTTAACCATCGTAGTTTGCGCCTCCGCGTCGGCGCAGCAGTCAGGCCCGCAGCCTGGCCAACAGAGTCACGTGCAAATGGACCGTTCGGGTTCAGTACCGATATTCCGAGTTACCGTCGTATCGCACACCACCAAAGCAGTCAATTACCGCCACCGTAGTGGTTCCACCAAGATTGATTTCCGAGGGACTCCGTTGCTGCCCGAAGCGACCGGCGAAGCGATCGTAAACAGCAAGCAGGGCCGGATCGAAATCAATACCAGGATGGAGCATCTTGCTCCGGCCTCTCGATACGGACCCGAATATCTGACCTACGTGTTATGGGCCGTTACACCTGAAGGCCGGCCAAAAAATTTGGGCGAAGTCCTGCTGAACGGAACGAACAGCAAGCTTGACGTGACCACAGATTTGCAGACATTTGGCTTGATCGTCACTGCTGAACCCTACTTTGCCGTGACACAGCCGAGCGACGTCGTGGTCATGGAAAATTTTATCCGCAGCGACACTGAGGGAACCATTCAACAGATTGACGCCAAATATGAGCTCCTGCAGCGGGGCCAGTATGTATTGAACGTGAGTCCATCCCAGCTCACGCCCCTGCCAATGGACAAGAAGTTTCCGCTGGAACTTTACGAAGCGCGAAATGCGGTACGAATCGCGCGTTGGGCAGGCGCGGACCGCTACGCCGCGGACACACTTCAAAAGGCGGACCAGAGTCTGCAAAATGCGGAAGACGAGGTGAAGGGCAAGATCGGTAAAAAGACAGTAGCTCAAAACTCACGAGATGCTGCCCAGGAAGCAGAGGACGCCCGGTTGATCACCCTCCGCAAAATGGAAGAAGAACAAGCCGCGAGCGATAAAGCGGCTGCCGATCAACGCGAAGCGGACGCTAAGGCCCAAGCAGCGCAAGCCGAAGCCGAACGCGCATCCGCCGAACGTGCCAGGCTAGAGGCTGAACGCGCACAGGCCGAAGCGGAACGTGTCAGGATTCAAGCCCAAACGGACGCGGAGCGCGCAAGGCTCGACGCACAAGCCGAGGCAGATCGCGCTGCAAAGGCAAGAAGTGACGCGGAAGCGGCTCGTGCCGCAGCCGAGGCCCAGGCGCAGGCGGCTCAAGCACAACTGGATCAGGCTCGTCAGGCGGCAACACAGGCCGAGCAGGAAAAAGCGCAACTGCGCGAGCAGATTCGCCAGCAGTTGAACGTGATCCTAGAGACTCGGGAAACAGCGCGCGGATTAATTGTAAACATGTCCGATGTGCTTTTTGATTCGGGTAAATACACTTTGAAGCCGGGAGCCCGCGAGAAGCTGGCGAAGATTGGCGGCATCGTTCTCGCACACCCCGGCCTCAAACTCCAGGTCGAAGGTCACACTGACAACATTGGCGGCGAAGAATACAACCAGCGACTCTCTGAACAACGAGCAAGCTCTGTTCGCGAGTATCTGGTTTCGCAGGGCGTTTCGTCCGACGCCGTTACGGCCCGCGGGTTTGGCAAGACCCAGCCAGTTACGGATAATTCGACGGCGACCGGCCGTCAACAAAATCGCCGCGTGGAGCTGGTCGTGTCTGGAGAAGCGATTGGAACATCCGCTTCCGCTCGACCGACACAATAACCAGGCTCCGGCGGCGTCCTACTATCACTTCGATGCCAGTCTCCGGCCGCCATATACTCGGCCGGAGACTCAGGCCTCGGGCTGCTACTCTTCGATTTTCGCGGTACAGGTCAGCGTGCCCTTGCCCTGACAAGTTAAAACAACATTGCCGGCAGCACTCAATGCGACTTTGTCGCCAATCTTAACTACTCCGCTTGCGCCTGGGGCATCAATTACACAGGCAGGAGGAGTGGCCGTACCCGTATCGTCCGTGGCGCTGACGCACGTAACCATAACCGGGCCGTTTATTTTTGTGCTCGCGGGATGATTCCCTGAGGCGTCAGATTTCGCGGAAATGGTCCGCGACGATGCGCGGGCCTGGTGATTGCATCCCGACAGTACCGCTATAGAACTCAATGCTACGATGGAAATAAATTTTGATGCGTTCACGAAAAGTCTTTTGCGATCTCTGTCAACGTTTGCCATTGCTTTCCTCCTACGAGTGCCGCGCCTGCTACGGATGGTCATGAAAGCAAGAGCAGTTCCAACTCTCAAGTTTGTGTGAGCGGAATTCCTGTCGCTGGCAGGTATTGAGAGAAGGCGGGTTATCTGCTCATGCGTGAGCTATGCGGCGAGAGAAGCTCGTTAACATTTGAAGAGCACCATTTCGGGTGTCAAGGTGTCGACAGCACATTGACCCCATTTCTTCGGCTTGGAAGAATCCTCGTGATTGCTGCATGATAGTGATCGTGGAAAATGAAAATTCCAAAGGCGGTTTTGCAGGGCTGCGTGTTCTGTCGCTCGAAAGCCGGCGCGCGCAGGAGATGGCCAAGTTGATTGAGAGCAATGGCGGCAAAGCCACCGTTGCTCCGTCGATGCGGGAGATACCCCTTGCGTCCAACACGCAAGCCATTGCGTTCGGCCGTAAGCTTTCCGAAGGCGGCTTTGACATCGTCATATTTTTGACCGGCGTTGGAACTCGCGCTCTAACGCGCGTAGTAGAGACCACATACCCGGTTGAACAATTCGTCGCCGCACTGCGCAAATTGACCATTGTGGCGCGCGGCCCAAAACCCGTGGCAGCATTGAAGGAATTGGGCGTGCCGGTCACGGTCGCTGTGCCTGAACCCAACACGTGGCGCGACCTTTTGAGAACGCTTGACGATAAGGCCGCTTCTGTACCACTCAAGGGGCGCCGTGTGGCCGTTCAGGAATATGGCACATCCAATCCTGAACTTTTGTCCGGACTCTCCGATCGGGGCGCGCAAGTCACGCGCGTGCCCGTGTATGAATGGGGTTTGCCGGAAGATGTTGAACCGTTGCGTGCCGCGGTCACCTCGATTGCGCGCGATGAATTCGACGTCATCCTGTTTACGACAGGGATTCAGGTAAGTCACCTCTTCCAAGTCGCCGCTGAAATGAATCAGGAAAATCCTATGCGCCGAGGTCTCTCCAAAATGCTGATTGCATCGATTGGCCCGGTAACCTCCGAGAGGCTTAACGAGTTCGGCCTCCGGGCAGACATCGAGCCGACGCATCCAAAAATGGGTTACCTCGTGAATGAAACGGCGCAGCGTTCCACGGACGTTTTGCGGCAAAAGCGAAATCCTACAGATTAAGGAACTTTTCTTCCGCGCTCTCGCCGGATCCCAAATTAGGACTTTGCGCGCGACTTTTCGCGATTGTTAACGGAACGTTAAAACAGACAAACGGCTTATGGTTTGCATTCGTTGTAAGAATTGGACACTCGGTGTGCCTCCCCTCTAGTCTGTTGTTATGAGTCCTGAGGTGAATTTTTCCATGAGCAATAGTCCTGAAGTAGATTTCCTGCATAAAATGGCCAGCCGCATGGCGGCGGCCGATCCACTGCAAGAAGTCCTTTCGCAGATTGTGGATTTCGCCACGACAGTCGTGAGCTGCGATTCCTGCTTTTTGTATGCACTGGAGGATGGAGATTTAATTCTGCGCGCATCCAAAAACGCGCACGCCGATGTGGTCGACCGGTTGAGGCTGAGGTTGGGGCAGGGCATCACGGGATGGGTGGCGGAGCATCGCCAGCCGGTCGCCGTAGCGCTGAATGCATCCCAGGATCCCCGCTTTCAATTATTCAAGGAGTTGCCGGAAGATAAGTTTGAAGCATTCCTTTCGGTACCTGTGATGTGCCGCGGGCGCGTGGTGGGAGTCATCAACCTGCAGAATCGCGAACCACATGAATATTCGGATCGCGAAATTAATTTAATTTCGACGATTGGCTTTTTGGTCGGTGCGGAAATTGAAATGGCGAGGCTGGAAAGCGAGAATCTGCATCTTTCCGAGAAGTTGGAAACGCGAAAACTTGTGGAGCGCGCCAAGGGGATTCTGCAGCGCGAACTCAGGGTGACCGAGGAAGAGGCTTATCTCACGATCCAACGGCAGAGCCGCCAACGGCGCAAGTCGATGAAAGAAGTTGCCGAAGCGATTGTCCTCAGCGAGGACGTAAAACGCGGTTTGGCTGAGTAGGAAAAGAGCCTTTTGGTCGTCACTGCGTAGAAATGTCGTCATTCCGAACGGAGTGAGGAATCTCTCTTCGGGGTGAGCGCAGGACAAAGAGGGATTGCTCGGCACGCGGCGTGCCTCGGAATGATGAGGTGCAGGTCAACCTTCTGGAAATATGATGTCCGCCAGAAAATCTTGACATTCTCCCTGCTTCAACGTAAGCTCGACCCGCAAGTTAGAAAAGATCATGCAAACTCGCGCTTATTATTGGTTCGCCTTTACGTACCGCTTCCCATGGTGGGGAGCGGCCAGTGGCGGATCACGCGCGATCTGAGGTAGAACGAAAAGCTAAAAAGCGCGAAGAGAATCCCGAAACTGGCCGCGAAAACCCCACAAGGTTCGCGGCATTTTTTTTGCGCATTCGCAGTCTTACCGGCGCCTGAGACGGGTGCGGGCTCTACTTGGAGCCCGCCAGAATAAAGTGCGGGCTCTACTTGGAGCCCGCCAATTTAAAGTCCAGAGGAGAAAATCGATGATCGTCAACATGTCAGCAACAGCGACGCAGGAGGAAATAAATCACGTCATGGACAGAATCAAGGAATGCGGATTCCTACCACACCTGATTCAAGGCGCGGAGCGCACCGTGATCGGCGTCGTGGGCAAAAATCGTGGGCGGCGCAGCGAAATCGAATCTCTTCGCGTAGCGCCGGGGGTGGAAGATATTATTCCGATCTCGCAACCGTTCACCTTGGTGAGCCTGGAGCTGCAAACGCAGCGTACGGTTGTAGATGTGAAGGGCGTGCAGATCGGCGGGCCGGAACTCGTCGTGATGGCCGGCCCGTGCTCGGTCGAATCGCGCGAACAGTTAATGGAGACGGCGCGTGGCGTGAAGGCCGCAGGCGCCAAAATTCTTCGTGGAGGCGCCTACAAGCCGCGAACATCCCCCTATGATTTTCAAGGCCTCGGCCTGGAAGGGCTCAAGATTTTGAAAGAGGCGAGCGAAGAAACCGGTCTGCCTGTGGTGACGGAAGTCATGGGCATCGAAGATCTGGACGCGGTCGTGGAATACGCCGACATGATGCAAGTTGGCGCGCGCAATATGCAGAATTACCCGCTGCTTCGCCGGTTGGCGACCGTGCCGCGGCCAATTCTCCTGAAGCGCGGACCTTCAGCCACCATTAAAGAATGGCTGCTGGCGGCGGAATATTTGTTGTCGGGTGGAAATCCGAATGTGGTTTTGTGCGAACGAGGCATCAAGACATTCGACTCAGAACTGCGAAACACGATGGACTTGGCCGGAGTAGCGCTCGCGAAGGAACTTTGCCATCTGCCCGTTGTTGTCGATCCGTCGCACGCCACGGGGCGCCGAAGTCTGGTACCCGCCGCCTCGCGCGCAGCGGTTGGAATCGGTGCGGACGGACTCATCATTGAAGTGCATCCATGTCCGGAGCGCGCATTGTCGGACGGTCCGCAGTCGCTCGATCTCCCGGGCTTCGCGGCAATGATGCAGGCGCTGGAAGGCGCAATGGCGATGGCTGCGGCGGCGCGTTAAAGGTCCCGCAGCTGATTCTATCGTAGCAATGTAGTTCTTGCCGTAGTTCTTGTCGCCTTGGCGGCAACAGGACATTCATCGGGTATTCATTGCCTCCGGGGCGCTTTGTATCGCGTGAATGTACCCTCCATTCCTGGGATTTGTTCGATTTTCTATTTAGATTCAAATTTCCGCTGTCGCCTCTCGGACTAGTGTCCGCCCCCTGACTCGTACATGTCCTACGGTAGCCCACTCATTATTTCTCTTTTGTAAGCCGTTATAGTCTGTATCTGCCTCACTGTTCATGTGTTATCCCGAAGCACTCCACAATTTCTGCGATGGAACGCCGAATGCTTTATTCGGAGCGTGACCTTTCGGAGCCCCGGAAAATGTGGGGGACTTGGAGTGAATTATGTGGATTGTTCGCCTCGCTTTGCGAAGACCCTACACGTTTGTTGTAGTGGCCATACTCATCGTCATCATGGGGGCGCTCGCAATCGTTCGCACTCCAACCGATATTTTCCCGAACATCAACATTCCGGTCGTCAGCATTATCTGGACTTATACCGGTCTCCTGCCTGAGGATATGGCCGACCGTATTATCAGCGTTACAGAGCGAAATCTCACCACGACCGTTGACAACATCGAGCACGTCGAGTCGCAATCGCTAAACGGAATAGCTGTTGTCAAGGTGTTCCTGCAGCCGACCGCGAACATTCAGCAGGGCATTGCACAGATCACGGCGGTTTCTCAAACTCAGCTTAAGCAGTTGCCCACTGGAACGACGTCGCCCCTCATTCTAGCGTACAGCGCATCAAGCGTCCCGGTCCTGCAATTAGCCCTTTCGGGCCAAAATCTTTCAGAACAACAGCTCAATGATTACGGCCTGAATTTTATTCGGACGCAGCTCATTACGGTGCCCGGTGTATCTGTGCCCTATCCCTATGGCGGTAAACAACGTCAGGTGCAGGTGGACCTGAGTACGACAGCATTGCAGTCTAAAGGGCTTTCTGCATTAGACGTAGTGAATGCCATCAGCGTTCAAAACTTGATCCTGCCGACTGGAACGTCAAAAATTGGTAACAAGGAATATGATGTTTCCATCCCAAACGCGGCACCGCAAACGATTGCGGACCTGAATCGAATCCCGATCAAGACCATTGGCGGCACCACCATCTATATCAAGGATGTCGCCTGGGTACGGGACGGATTTCCCCCACAGACCAATATAGTGCGTGTGGACGGGCAGCGGTCGGTATTGCTGACGGTTCAAAAAGCGGGAAGTGCATCGACCTTGAACGTGATATCCGGCATCAAGGCTCTTCTCCCTCAAATTCAGACGACGGTTCCTGCCCAGCTCAAGATGACCCCTTTAGCGGACCAGTCGATTTTTGTTCGTAGCGCTATTAGCGGGGTTGTCCGGGAGACCCTGATCGCTGCATGCCTGACGGCCTTCATGATTCTCACTTTCCTGGGCAGCTGGCGAAGCACGATCATCATTGCGACCTCCATACCCTTGGCAATCCTCACATCCATCATTCTGCTCAGTGCGATCGGAGAAACGATCAATATTATGACACTCGGTGGACTCGCTCTGGCGGTAGGCATCCTTGTGGATGATGCTACGGTTGAGGTCGAGAACATCAACCGAAATCGCGAGGCAGAACCAGAGAAGGCCCTGGACGAGGTTATTCTTGACAGCGCGTCACAAATTGCCACGCCCGCTTTTGTAGCCACGCTTTCTATCTGCATTGTGTTTGCTCCCATGTTCTTGTTGTCTGGTGTGGCGCGTTACCTTTTTGTGCCGTTGGCCGAAGCAGTGGTTTTCGCCATGTTGGCATCGTATCTGCTCTCCCGGACGATCGTTCCGACGATGGCGAAGTACCTGTTACGCGGAGACAAAAAGGAAACGAATGCCGCCCCCAGCCGCAACCCGCTGGTACGAATTCAAAAAGGTTTTGAAGCAGCTTTCGAGAGATTCCGTGTGAGTTATCGGGGGCTGTTGGAGCGCTGCCTCCAACACCGGCGTGCTTTCCTGATTGCGTTTTTCGTCGCCTGCCTCGCCTCGCTGGCAATTCTGATCCCGTGGCTGGGCCAGGACTTCTTCCCCAGCGTTGATAGCGGCAGCTTCAAACTTCATGTACGAGCACCTACGGGATTGCGCATTGAAGAAACCGCTAACCTTTGTGACCTGGTGGAGCGGTCGATTCGACAGAAGATTCCAGCGAGCGAAGTGCAGGGAATCATCGACAACATAGGTCTGCCTTACAGCGGCATCAATCTGTCTTACAGTAACTCGGCCCCAGTCGGAACACAGGATGCAGACATTCTTGTGACCCTGTCCGTAAAGCACCACCCTACGGACAATTACATTCAGAAGCTTCGTCTGGCCCTCCCGAAAGAGTTCCCTGGCGTGACCTTCGCTTTCTTGCCGGCCGACATGGTCAGCCAGATTCTGAATTTTGGCTTGCCAGCTCCCATCGATATTCAGATTGTGGGAAACGACCTGGAGGGAAACCGGCGCTATGCAGATGCGCTACTCGAGAAAATCAGGGCCGTTTCTGGCACGGCTGATCTGCGAATCCAACAGCCCTTTGATGAGCCATACCTGCGACTTAGAGTCGAGCGTACGAAAGCAGAAGAACTTGGTTTCAGCGCCCACGATATTGCGCAAAATCTCCTCGTGTCACTGAGCGGCAGTTTCCAAACCTCTCCCACTTTCTGGGTAGATCCAAGCAATCATGTCAGCTATTTCATTGCTACTCAGACGCCTCAATACCATGCGAACACGCTGCAGGACCTTCAGAACATTCCGGTAACGGGCACCAATCCAACGGCTCCTCCGTCGCTGATCTCCAGTCTGGTATCCGTGCAACGAGGGGCAGGAATGGCTGTGGTCTCTCACTACAACGTAGCGCCTGTGATTGACATATTCGGCGCCACCACGGGACGTGACCTGGGTGGCGTCTCCGGCGAGATCAATAAAATCATTGACGCCACACGTCAGCTATTGCCTCGCGGATCTCAGATCATTGTCCGCGGGCAGGTCCAGACGATGCGGGCGTCTTACATCGGCCTTCTTAGTGGATTGGCATTCTCGATCGTCCTCGTCTATCTGCTAATCGTAGTCAACTTCCAATCTTGGATCGACCCTTTCATCATGATTTCCGCGCTACCTGCGGCACTCGCTGGTATTGCCTGGTTCTTGTTTATAACCCACACGACGCTGAGCGTGCCTGCACTCATGGGAGCCGTGATGTGCATGGGTGTCGCAACCTCAAACAGCATATTGGTCGTGAGCTTTGCTACGGAAAAAATGGCAGAGGGAAGTGATTCCATCGCCGCCGCATTGGAAGCGGGCTTCACGCGTTTTCGGCCCGTGCTCATGACTGCACTCGCAATGATTATCGGAATGGTGCCGATGGCTTTAGGTCTGGGGGACGGCGGCGAACAAAACGCTCCACTTGGCCGCGCAGTCATTGGTGGACTGCTGTTCGCGACAGTTTCGACGCTTTTCTTTGTTCCGGCATTTTTCAGCGTCCTGCAGCGTTCGCGCCGGCATCCAGCCCAAAGCTATAGTGAGCGATAGGTACAATTTTGTATGGAGCTACCAATGAGCGTTCAAATTGAAGAGGGAAAACCAGTCAACGAACATCCAGGGCCGGTGAATGCTGTGGGCGTAAGACGCCCAGCGTACAGACGATGGCTGGTCATGGGAATTGTGGTGATCGTCGTTGCCGGTCTCTTGGCGTCCGGGATCTGGTCACGCGTCAAGGCTCGCACGGCCTTACGCGCGCAGACGGCACAAGTCGCGCTAACCGCGGTGTCGGTTGTATCGCCGCAACGAACTACTCCCGCCCAGGAGATCATCCTTCCTGGAAATGTCCAACCATTTATAACGTCACCTATCTATTCGCGAACCAATGGGTATTTGCAGAAGTGGTATGTCGACATTGGCGCACATGTTAAACAAGGGCAACTGCTTGCCGTGATCGCGACTCCGGAAGTCGACCAGCAACTGGATCAATCTTTAAGCAATCTCAACACTGCGAAGGCAAATCTCGCGCTGGCCGAGATTACCAAGAATCGTTACGAGGGATTACTGAAATCTCATGCCGTTTCGCAGCAGGATGTCGACAATGCTGTTGGCAACTACAATGCCAACTCGGCAATCGTTCAAGCCAGCCAAGCCAACGTCAAACAGCTTCAGGCGCTGCAGTCCTTTGAAAAGATTTATGCTCCGTTTGACGGTGTCGTGACTGCCAGGAACACGGATATCGGCGACCTGATTAATTCCGGCAGCAGTGGCAGCGTGAAAACCGATCTCTTTCATATCTCCCAGCCCGGCTTATTGCGTGTTTACGTAAACGTACCGGAGGAATATTCGCAAGGGGTCAAAGTAGGCATGACGGCAGATCTGGCTCTTGCCGAGTTCCCGGGACAGAAATTTCAGGGAAAGCTGGTACGCACTGCTGAGGCCATCAATATGACAACCCGGACTTTGCTGATCGAAATTGATGTTGCCAATCCCGCGGGCACATTGCTCACGGGTTCCTACGCAGAGGTTCACTTGCAGGTCGCAACCCAGGCCTCCACCTACTTACTTCCGGTGAATGCTCTGATTTTCCGTACAGAAGGTTTACAGGTGGGCGTGGTCAAAAACGGCAGTGTCGCGCTCACACCCATAACTCCTGGCCACGATTTCGGGAGTCAGATAGAAGTCGTGTCCGGCCTCAACCCAAACGATCAAGTCATTATCAATCCGCCTGACTCTCTTACGTCGGGACAGAAAGTCCAAATCGTTCAAGCCACGCTGCCGGGAGACACCAAGTGAAACGATCTCTACAAGTCGATTTCCATGAAAACAGGGGGAGAACACCCTGGGCCGAGCTTGTTCTGCTAATCGCAGTGCTCCAGTTAGGTGGATGCACGGTCGGCCCGAAGTACCGCACTCCAGTGACAGAGATTCCTTCCACCTATAAAGAGGCCGGGAATTGGAAGCCCGCCCAACCCAATGACCAAAATCTTGGTGGGAGCTGGTGGACGATATTTCAAGATCCACAACTTGATGCGCTTGAATCGCAGGTAAACGTATCGAACCAAAATCTGAAAGCTGCCGAGGCGCAGTATCAAGAGTCGCGAGCCGTCTTACAATACAATCGCGCTGACTATTACCCCACCGTTACGGCCGGCGCTTCGGCCTCCCGATCGCGCGTCTCTGCACGTCGTCCGCCCCCTAATTCGATCTTTAATGGCATCACCTACAACGACTTTGTGTTGCCCATCGACTTCTCTTATGAAGCCGACGTGTGGGGACGGATTCGCCGCACAGTCGAGTCTAGTCGAGAACAGGCTCAAGCCAGCGCAGCTGACCTGGCCACGGTCAATCTGAGCATGCACGCTGATTTGGCGCTTGATTACTTTCAGGCGCGCAGCCTGGATGCCGAGGAACAGCTCTTAAACTCCACCGTTAAACAGTACGAGCAGGCTCTGGAGTTAACCAAGAGCCGTTACCAGGGCGGATTGTCCTCGGAGGTGGAAGTCCAGCAGGCAGAAACTCAGCTTGAGACAACGCGCGCACAAGCCATTGATGTAGGTGTGCTGCGTGCACAGTATGAGCACGCGGTGGCAATTCTCGTCGGAAAACCTCCGGCAGAGTTCAGCCTTCCTCCGCTGCCTCTTACTGCCCCGCCTCCGCCCATTCCTGGTAGTCTGCCCTCGGAATTGTTGGAGCGACGACCGGACATCGCGGCTGCAGAGAGGCGGGTGGCGTCCGCCAACGCACAGATCGGAGTTGCGCAGTCGGCCTACTATCCGGTGATCGGCCTGTCAGGTGGGGGCGGATTTGAAAGCTCCAGCATTACCACGTTGCTCAACGGACCGGCCGGGCTTTGGTCATTTGGATTGTCAGCCGTTGGGACACTCTTTGACGGTGGCAGACGCCATGCCTTAACGTCAGAGGCACGTGCCGCCTACGATTTGCAAGTCGCCACCTATAGGGAAAGCGTACTCACCGCATTCCAGCAGGTAGAAGACAATCTGGCCGCTGTGAGAATCCTCGAAAACGAAGCCAAGGTGCAAGACGAAGCTGTGGTGGCAGCACAAAGATCGCTGGACCTATCTAACACGCGCTATACAGGCGGAGTCACCAGTTATCTGGAGGTGACCATTGCGCAAAGTGCCGCCCTTTCTGATGAGGTGACGGCGGTCAATATCCTGGGCAGGCGAATGGCGAACACCGTGTTACTCATTCAGGCCCTAGGCGGCGGATGGGATCGGTCAAGTCTGCCGCAGCGGCCTGAAAGCGGTGGCAAACTCGTGAGCAGCGCCGGCTCAGGATCGAGTATACCGAAGAACCCGTAATACCACCGCTCGCCCCCCAGGTGCCGGTATGCTGCCCACACCATCTCGAGAGCTAGCAGTGCGGTCGAGTTTCACCCAGAATATACCCTCCGTCGTGCGCCGCTTCTCACTGAGGGCACCCACTCCGCGTTATGCAACGCCTGAAAAGCCCTATTCTTGGATGCAGTCTTGAATCAGGTCATCGCTTTCCATGAGAATACCCCTATCAACCGAACTTGATCGGAAAGTGAGAGCAATCATGCATGATGAGCGAACCGCGGCAGCAGACAGCTCGGCGGTGCGGGTTGCCTTGTAGCGGGCGATGCACGTCGAAATCGATTCGCCGCCGCATGTGCTCGTAGACGAGCTTGGCTTACGGCTTGCGGCGCCGGACGACGACTGGCGGCGGCGTCCAGACATGGACCCGCGAGCCACCAGGGGCTACCGAGCAGGAATCGTGGCCCGTGCTCGCTTTATTGAGGACCTGGTCACCGAAGAGGCCGGCCACGGCATAGGTCAGTACGTCATCCTCGGCGCCGGCTTGGACACCTTCGCGCAGCGTCGGCCGGAGATCGCCTCCCATCTTCGAGTATTCGAGGTCGACCAGCCGGGTCCTCAGGCCTGGAAGCGGCAGCGCCTGATCGAGCTTGGCTTCGGCATCCCAGAGTGGCTACGGCTCGTGTCGGTCGACTTCGAGACCGACCCATCCTGGTGGGAGCGGCTCGTGGCCGTCGGCTTCGACGCGAGCCGGCCAGCGGTGGTAGCCTCCGCCGGCGTCACCTTGTATCTCACCAGGGATGCGATCGCAGCCACGCTGCGCCCGATCGCAACGATCGCCCCGGGGTCCACACTGGCCATGACGTTCATATTGCCGCTGGAACTCCTTGATCCCGAGGAGCGCCCTCAACAGCAGGACGTCCAAAAATCGGCGCGAGCGGCCGGGACACCCTTCATCAGTTTCTTTAGCCCGCCCGAGGTGCTCTCGCTGGCCAGTGACGCCGGTTTCACACAGGCCAAGGTCGTCTACGCAGCCGATCTCATCCAGTGCTACTTCACCGGGCGAACCGATGGCTTACGGCCGTCGAGCGGAGAGGCGTTCCTGGTAGCAACTACGTAGATTATGACCTCACCTAGCGCTTCGGTGAGAGTGTCAGATAGGCAGTCTTGATGCTCTAGCCGAAGCCTGCACATCGGTAACTTATTTCTTGGAAGCTAGTCCGCGAATGTATGTGATCAGCGAATTAATCTGGTCCTTTGACAGATTTTTGAATGGAGGCATGGCGTTCTTGCCGTTGGAAATCACGGACGCAATTTCCGTATCCGAAAGTTTTTGGACTTCCTCGGAACGCAAGTCGGGTATGTTCAGGCTCTTGCCAATGGAGGTATCCCCACTTCCATCCGGGCCATGACACGTCGCGCAATTTGCTTTGAACGTGTCGGCTCCGCTCGAAGAATTCTGTGCCGCAAGGTTCAGGTTTCCCGCGCTGAGGATCGCCAAAACCGCGAAAAAACCAACCGTTCGGCCCTGGGCAAAATGATGCGACGCGGGCTCGGAAGAAATAGTTCTCGTTGCCGTGACATCCAGATTGCTGGTAGGAAAGTTTTCATTTTTCGTGAACATCAATATTCTCCTTCTTTTCATGATTTGTGATGCCTTGAGATTTCGGACCTCGCTTGTGCTTCACCAGCGCTGGGCTTGATGATTTGATGGAGTGTTCGGTTATTTTGTGGGTGGGAAAATTTCGTCCTGCATATACGCTCTTGCGGCATTGACGTTCGCCAAATCTTCCATCAGGCGAATCACGGCGGAAAAGTCGTCGTCGGGATGCTCCACATACTCGGCGGAGTTGATTGGAAAAGCGGCCGACACGGCAGGCATTGGAACGCGAACGGCTGCGGCAGTCTCTAAAATCAGTCGAAAATCCTTATTCATGAGTCCCACGGGAAATTGCGGCCGGTAGTCATTTTCAATCGCTTTCGTAAGCTTTCCCACATGAGCCGGCGCGATTACGGCAGTTTTCGACAAAACTTCGAGCAGACGCCGGCGATCGAGCCCGGCTTTTTCGCCGAGGACGATCGCCTCTGCGATTGCCTGCATGCCCACTCCCAGTAATGTGTTCACCACCAATTTCATGGTGTTTCCCGAACCGCTCGGTCCAAGATAGAAATGTTGCTGGCTGATTGCGTTGAAGATGGGCGCGGCAAAGCAGAAAGAGTCTTCGTCACCGCCACCGAGCAAAATTAGGGTGCCTTGTTCGGCGGCCGGTGTGCTGCCGGATATCGAGACATCCAAAACACTCACGCCACGAGCTGCGCCCAATCGGTAAAGCTCGCGCGATGTCACCGGGCTCACTGTACTCATTTCAATAATCGTCGAACCCCGGCGAATATTTGCGAGCACTCCCCGCGGCCCGATATGCACGTCCTCGACAGCATCTTCGTTCGGAAGCGACGACATCACCACTTCCGATTCGGACGCTAACTCGGCAATTGACTGCGCCACAGTTGCACCGGATGCGGTTAAGCCATTCGCCTTCGCGGCGTTTTGGTCAAAGACGGTTACTCTGAACCCGCTTTTCAGTAGGCGTGCCACAATGCGCTGTCCCATCGCGCCTACGCCAACGAATCCGAGCCTGCTGTAATCTGGGCTTATACGTCTCATTGCTCATTCCTCTCCAGTAGTGAAGTTCCCAAGCGTCACGCCACTTTGGGCGCCAAGATGCCGAGAGAGAATTTGATCTAGAGACAATGAGCCGGCTCCCTTGAAGATCACGAGCATGGCGAGAGCAAGAACAAGGATGTGGTATTCAACTCCATGGCCTTTTTTGTCCCCATACCAGTTCATGAAGAAACCGAATCTCCCGTGAACAAAGAGCGCAACACACATGACAATGGCGATGCTCAGAGCGGCCACACGGCTGAAAAGTCCAACGATCAGGCCCAGGCCACCGAGAAATTCTGCCGCCACGGCCAGCACCGCCAGCGGAGCCGGGATTTTTAGGTCCTCACGGAAAATGCGCACCGTGTTCTGCAACCCTGCTCCACCGAACCAGCCCAACATTTTCTGTGCGCCGTGAGCAAAAAATACGACGCCCAAAACTATACGTGCGAGTGCAATCACCCAATCTCCATCCGTTCCCAGCAGCCAAGTAAACATATCCAAATCTCTCCGTTCGAAAATTCTCAAAGCTGAACAATGCACATCAAGTTCCAATACGCAGGCCCAGCGAGACCCGTGTGGCAGGCGGCGTGCAATCAACCACTTACGTTGTGAATAGCGGAGCAGCGATGGAGCGCCAGGGGCGGTGTAGGTGTCCACATGAGGGCAGCTGTCGAAATGATGTCGATTTAATTCAGCCTTAATGACATCCCGATTGGCTGGCGGATTCCCGACCTACGCTATGTTTCGTTCGGTCAGTGAAATACCAAGCCCCTGCACCTGCCATTAGTTTGGAACTTCACATGCCAGTATTCTTGCGCCAGCTTATTCGAGGTACCCAATGAATAGACATTTGGCTATTCCACTTATTGCAAGTTTGCTGTTCCTCTGCTGGGTTGGCCCTATTGAGGCTCAAGACGCGGATTCCAACGCGCCCAGCGCGGTGTTACCAGTGATACCCATGACTGTCAGGTTCCGCAGCGTGCCGCTCTACTTCCGGGAGTCTTTCTCGGAAGACTCACCGTACGCGGGCATTGAGGCGCTCGTCGATAATCAGCAAAGCGAGCCTTGGATTGAAATTGTGCTAACGGAGAGGGCCACGGGCACCAGCCTTCACTATAGTAATTCGCAACGCAGCGTGGCGAGCATGACGGAACGTGGTGAAGAAGCTTATTTTGCGCCGATTGAGTTTCATTCCGAGCAAGGCGCGGACGCAAAGTATGTTTTCACGTTTCGTTTTGCGGACAATGTCGGAGAGTCGGTTGAATGGCGGATCGTTACAGGTTCCGCGTCACCGGGAGATTCTAAAGCGGGCGTCATTCCTCAGCCCGACGGATTCGGATTTACCTTGGCTTCAGGAATGCGAAGTCCTGCCGCAGCCATCACAAGCGACCTCCGAATTAATAAAGCCAATGATGCCTCCGCCCCGGCTGTCGAACCCAAAAAGCTTCCCAATACAGAGATTCTGTATGCCACGGACGTAACCCTTGCCGAAATTCAGCCAGGAACGGAAATATGGAATGTGGACTCATCCCCTTCCCAGCTTCAGGATCAGGCACGATGGGTATTGCGAAGCTCGGGAGGAAGACAGCGGCTTCTGACGATTGAACAAGCATCGCCGAATGAAATTATAATCAAGCAGGAAGATTCTGAATTGCCGGACTCGGCAAGCGCTCAATTGGAAGTGCGGCGAACAGATCGTGACTTGGTGCTGCATTCGGTTACCTTTACCTCCCAGGGGCACAGCTTCCGAATCTCATTCGAGCCGGGACTTTCCTTGCCCGCGCCAATGACCACCGATGCCAGCCGTGCGGATTTTTCGATTGATCAGGACGAGCACAAAAATGTTGCATCTGGACAAGCCTCGGTGGCGAGAGCCGTTGAAGCGGAACATGTCACGTGGCGTTTGGATGCGCCCGATTGGGCCAAGGCGCAAACATTCGAGACGGGCGTAAACGTTATAGCTTTTGGTTCTGTAAAATGATCGAGAGAGCCTGCAGCGTTGCAGTTCGCCAGGTGAGGCCCGGAATTTTGCGTAGCTTGAGGTATTTCATCCGCACTATGAAGTTAGTCCGATAAAAAAAGGAGAACAACATGGCATTACCTACTCGTCTGCTGGGTTCCAGCGGACTCAATATCACAACACTCGGATTTGGATCCTGGGCGGTCGGTGGTGGAGGGTGGTCCTATGGATGGGGGCCGCAGGATGACGCCCAGTCCATAGCTACGATGCGCCGTGCTATCGACCTGGGCATCAACTGGATCGATACCGCGGCAGTTTACGGGCTAGGCCATTCGGAACAAGTCGTGGGGCAGTTCCTGCGTGAGTTGCCGCCGTCCAAACGGCCATTTATTTTTACGAAATGTGGCCTGATCTGGGATGAAAAGAATCCCATGGTAGAGCCACGTCGCGTGCTCAAGCCTGAATCCATACGGCGCGAATGCGAAGCTTCTCTCAGGCGGTTGGGTATCGATCGCATCGATCTGTATCAATTTCACTGGCCGGATCCCGAAACACCGGTCGAGGAGTCCTGGTCGGAAATGGACAAGCTGGTTAAGGAAGGAAAAGTTCATGCCGCCGGGGTCTCAAATTTTAGCGTCGATCTCCTTGAACGTTGCGAGGCGATTCGCCACGTGGATTCACTGCAGCCTCCGTTCTCATTAATCAACCGCAAGGCCGCCGAGAAGGAAATTCCCTGGTGCGAAAAACACAATACCGGAGTGATCTGTTACAGCCCGATGCAGTCGGGATTGTTGACAGACAACTTCACCGCATCACGGGTGGCGAGACTAGCGCCTGACGATTGGCGACGCCGGTCCCCGGAATTTAACGAGCCCAACCTCAGTCGGAATCTTGCGCTGCGCGACGCCCTGCGGCCCATTGCGGAACGTCACGGCACCACCGTCTCTGCAGTGGCAATTGCGTGGACACTCGCCTGGCCGGGCGTCACGGGTGCGATCGTGGGAGCGCGCACGCCCCAACAGGTGGACGGATGGATTCAAGCCGCGTACCTTCAGCTATCGGTCGCGGATCTGGAGGAGATTACGTCCGCGCTTGAACGCACAAAAGCAGGTGCGGGTCCAACTCATCCAGTGGTGGCAACGGCAACCTCAAAGCGGCGATCCGCATAGGAGCGCTGGGGATCTTGCGCACGCCTGACCCGTCGTCCCTTGAGTGGGCGATTTTATTTCTGGTTCAAAACAAGTAGCTCGGGCGCAAAAAGGGGAATGGCGGTGGCATGCACTTCTGCTACCGCCATTCCCCTCGAATCATTGAATCAGCAACTGGCGTCCTTCTCTTGGATCTTCTTTTAGATATTTTCAAGCGGTCCGTGACGCCGACTTTTCAAACTCGGTCCACCTACCGGTGTGTTCGCAGCGCGGCAATCGCGTTACTTTGATGCTGGTGCGCTCGTCACCTTGTAGCCGTCGGTGAGGGTCTTCAGAAAAGCAACAAGTGCAACTTCTTCCTGATCACTCAGATTCAGGTTGCCGAGTTGTCTCTTATTCATGTTGGTTGAGTCCTCTGCCTCTGGCCAGCAGGTGACCTTCTCACCGGGATCACCCGGCTGGCACTTCGGCAGAACATCGCGCGTGTTGTAAAAATGCACGACTTCTTTCAAACTTTTGAAGTAGCCATTGTGCATGTAGGCCTTCACAAAATCAGGGCTGGGCCGCATGTCCACATTGCGCAACGTAGGTACCTGGAATTTTCCATCGAACTTTGACGCGAGTTTGATCCATCCCGAATCAGGGTTCAGCTGACCGCTATCGCTTTGCAGCGTGCGGAGAAAAGATCCCACTCCTGTATCGACGTACGCGCTTCCCAGGGGATTGGGACTGTAGCCGCGTTGGTCAGGACGGCCTTCGTACAAGAGTTGTATTCCTGAGTTTTTAGGGACTCCGAGATTGCTGGCCGTGAAATCTGTAAACAGCGGTTCTTCTCCGGGCCCGCCATCACGATGACATTCATTGCATCGCGCCTTGCCCCGGAACAACGCGTAGCCCAATTTCTCCTGCTCGGTGAATTGGGCTTTGTCCTGCTGTACGTAGTCATACTTCGAAGTGAAGGGACTCACCTCAGGCGAAAACTCGTAAGCAGAAACCGCCAGCCCGAACTCGTCATAGACACGATCGGCGCGCGCGCGGCCTGCAGGACTCAAGTGGACCGGGTGCGGATCATTTTCAGGCGGCGGTCCTGGAGTCGCGCAGACTTTTTCCACATCGGGGGGCCACTGAATGGCAAACGAATCTACTCCCCACACAGTCTCAAAGAGCTTGCGATAGGGAGCTTTTGAAAGTCTGCACGCAACACAGGCCGAATCGGACAATCCCATTTCCACGGGATTCGTCGGCGGCCCTTGCGCCTGCTCGGCGCTAGGATTCTGCAAACGGTAGCCGCTCGCCCGCATATCCCAAAAATTTCCACCTACAAAATCACCCTGAAGTTCATTGTAGTGAAGCACCGGCGCGAAGGGTGCGTACATATAACTTTGCGGCTTTCGACCGCTGAATCGCGTCCTCACTGAACCCGGATATGACACCGTAGTCTCATTCAAAGATTGAACCGGCCCGGTGAATCCTGTCTCCGGCGTATGGCAAAAACTGCACGCTTCGTTTTGATTGACCGAGAGATGCTTATCAAAGATCAGCAACTTCCCTAAGGTATGAACTTGTCCTTGGCGATCGAGACTGGTGCGGTCCATCTGGCTGAGCGTGTCGGCCTCCATCCGATCTATTTCGGCAACGACCTTTGCCACTTCCTGGTTGAACGTAGGAGGCATGTGACCGCCGGAAGTGCTGGGTGACTTTGCTCCTTCCGCCCGCGTTTCCGACTTGGTTTGCTGCGGGTTTCTCTCGGCGTCGGTTATCGCCAGCAGACATATCGATGCCAGTGATATCGCTGCGAGCGACTGGATTATGTGCATTGCTTGCCGCAATGCAGTCGATTTGAGAACCTCTTTGAGTGAGTTCATAAATATGCTCTCGGTATAGGAAAATTATCTGCTTCAGTCGTTCCGCTAAGTGAAGGTGGTGAGCCAAGCAGTTAGCCTGGCTCACAAATTCTTATTCCACTTTGTTCCACGTGGAATCGGGATCAAAAGAGTTCATCGCTTCTGCAATCTTTGTTGTGTTGGGACCAAGATCTTTTTCGTAAATCGTCCCGGACTCATCGACGATGAACGTCATGACACCGGAGGAACGGTATTCCGCGGGGTAGGCGACGAAAGCGAATCCCCCAGTCATTTTCCCGTAGACGATATAATTCTTAGCTCCGCCCGGTGCATGCCTTCCTTGGCTAGTGAGGATGCGAAAAAAATAGCCATTGAAGGGGACTTGCTGGGCAGCTTGATTCGTTGGGCCTTTTCTATAGGCGTACACGATAAGTGGGTCAATCAGGTTATCGGAGTCCTCTGAGTACAGGCCATTGGATCGGCCCTTTTCGCTAACGAGTCTCCGAGCAAATTGTTTGGATGATTCATCCGGCGCGTGCGCGAAATATTGCTTCTCTGCTTCGACCAGATCTTCGCACGCATCTATCGCGGCAAGTTCATTCTTGCCTGACCGGCGAAATAAGATCTCGTCTTTGCCCGTAGGCGTGTCGAAATACCAGGCTCCGTCTTTTTTGACCAGCGGAATCGGCAGCGGCCAGTTTTCCGCTCCGACGACCAGAGTTGCGGTTCCATTCGGCTCTCTTTCGATTCGATGCATCTCTTGAAATTTGACGACGAAACTGGCACGCGCCTCCATATCCTCTTCCGGATCGCCAGACGAAATGATGTCTGCGCCCGCCGGTCCGAGGATCTTCATCATGAGCTGGTCGTTACCCGACTGAGATGCCGCAAAGAAAGCGTATGCCGCTTCGTCAGGCGACGAAAAAGTCCGCTGCCCCGGCTCCTGGGCGAACGCTGGCACCAGCGAAGAGCCCAGGAAAAGTACGGCTGCAACAAATCGACCAAAGTTCTTCCACGATGGTTGAGCTGAATTTGAAATCTTATGTAGCATTGCATTTTCTCCATTCTTGAATTTTGACGAACTCTAAATGCGTATTCAGGCGGATTACCTGTGCCCTCCACCGCCGCCATGAGCGCCACCACCGCCATGAAAACCTCCGCCACCATGGAAGCCGCCGCCGGCGCTAAATCCGCCACCATGGGCTCCGCCTCCAAAGCTCGACTGTCCGCGAGAAGAAAAGCCTCGGGCATTTCCGCCGTGATCAAAGCCACTGAATGCGCCAGAGTGTGTTCCTGGCTGCGGATGTGCAGGCGCCCCGCCATGGAATCCAGGGTTTCCGTGCCCAAAGCCGCCTCCGTGAAACCCGTTGGCGTGGTTGAAATTACCGTGGCCGTAGTTGAAGTTGTTGCGGTTAATGATCGTGCGGCTGTGGGAGATGTACGTATTGTGGTTGAAATCCGCGTGTCGGTCGTGCCAGTCATAGTCCCAGTGGTGCCAGCCCCATCCAAACCCACCAAAGAAACCGATTCCAAATCCGGCGCCGAAGTAGAGTCCTGGGCCGCCATAAAAGATTCCTGGCTCGGGATACCAACCCGGGTAGGGTGCGATAGGCGCGCCATATACGAGCCACGGATCGTAGGCGGGCACGTAAACAACATTAGGATTCGCCGGCTGAATGACGATCGTGTTTCCCTGAGTTGTTACGTTTTCCTGTTCATTGCTGCTTAACTTGCCGGCCTTTTGAGCCTGCTGACGCATCGCTTGCACGGCATCCGTCACAGCCTCCGGATCGTTGGCATAAGCGTCTCCCAGCGATGAAGTCCAGGAGAGATTCTTGTCCATATTTTCAAGAACCGAGAGGAACTGCGTGAGCGCCTTTACGCTCGGGTCCCAGGACTGTTTGTCGACCTCTCCCGCCAACTGCTCGCCCTTCAGGTTGGAATGACTTTGCATCCAGCGATTCGCTTCGACAATCTCGGTTGGATAGGTCGATGCGGCGAGGATTTGCGCCACGAGAGCGTCCGGATATAGTGCAATTGGCGCCACAAGCTGCTGCAACTCCTGTGGGGACTGCTGCACGCCCGGTGCCGGCACCTGCTCCTGGGATTGGCCTGCGGGCGCCGTAGCGCCCACAGGCGTGGTGAATTGCAATACCAAAAAACACATAAGGCCGGTCAAAACTTGTTTTAGTGACTTCGTGTTCATGTCAAATCCTCCTGTGCTGAACCAAATCCAACATGTAAACATCAAACGCGTCCCTACTTCTTCGAGGAGCTCGGAGGGAATTGCTTGAACATTTTCTGAACGTCCTTATCCAGATTCTGAATGTTCTTGTTGGAGTTATTGGAGAGCGTGTCGCTCGCGTTGCCTCTCCATATCAGCTCCTTCGTTTTTGCGTCGAATAAATCGACGACCAAAGTCCCAACCTTGTAGGTTTCTGTTGTCGTGGTTGCCTCGCCAAAACCTCCGCCCCCAAACCGCCTCCAACCCCAGCCACCTCCCATACCGTCATAAAAAGTATTTAAGGTCTGCTGATTTTTTGTGATTTCCATGGCAACGACGGAAACATCTCCGCCCGAATCCACCTGGGTCCATCCTTTTGCTGACAGCGCGGCATTAACAGCACTTTTGATTCGATCAACAACCAGAGGGTCCTGCGTCTTCACCTGTCCCCACGAGTAGGTTTTGTATTGCGCGAAGTTGGCGTCGCGATCGTAATCGGTCTTCACCTGTCCTGCCGACGAATTGATTGCGAACAAAAGCATCATTCCCATCAAAGCAAGTACTGCTCTTTGCACTTTCATAAATCCTCCTTTTGGATTTCTCGAATCGAAACTACCTGGGCGCGAGATCGACTCGCGCCCACTGCTTATTGCACTTCATTTGGCCGTTATCCTCCCTGCTGTTGGCGGTGCTGCAGCGCCACGTGGACCCTGGATTCCGCAGCCGCTTTGCTGACCGTCTTTTCGTAGTTGGACTCAACGGCTTCGCTGCCGCTGGGGTCTCCTTCGTCAAACACCTGCGCTAGGAAGTAGTGGTCGCCATATTTGTTGAATACCAATTCGTTTACAGTTGGTGCGGCGCTGAGATCTATCTCATGAACCTGGAACATTGTGGAAGAGGAGTTGTCTCGATTGACGATTTGCATGAACTGCAAACCAGAGTTGTCAATCATACGGATCGAATACTCGCCCGGTGGAAGCTGGGCCGTCCCTGCGTGGAATTCGAATGGAATGTTAGCTTCAAGGGTACCGATAACCTGTGCGTGCGCCTTGCCGGGATACATCATGAATGCAAATACGAACGCGACGAACAACCAGGTCATCTGGTGTGCTTTAGTGGTGATTTTATTTGAGTGAGCCTTGTTGCCTATTTCATTAAACGTGCTCATTTGTCCTCCTATATGTCCTATATGTATGTCGCCGCTAATAAATTTGAGGCATCGAAATAACTCGGTGACCTCAAGCGGCTAAACTGATATAGGCAATAAGGCCGCCAAACTTGCCAGTCTGTAAGTTATAGAAAGTACGAATTGGAATGGACGTTGGGGGCAGGATGGATGGCGAACCGTGGACACGAAGTCCCTATGCCGACAGCCGACACGATCATGCAGCTGCTTCAATGGAGCGTTGGAACCGAGCTATAGTTATGGACGCCTGTTCGCAGTCTAATTCAAGTTAGCTTGATCGGAGTGAGTGTGTTGTCCATGGCCGATCCGAGAAAAACAAAATGGTTTGAACGACCTGCGATATCTGTAGTCTCGCGCTATGGGTTGGCGGTGGCCTCAGTCGCAGCCGCACTGGGCGGGGCACAAGCATTTTTATATTTTCATTTACCTCAGCCATTTACCGCATTTGCGCTGTCCGCAATCGCGATCACGTATTGGTATGGCGGCACGTTGCCCGGCATATTTGCAGCCGTGCTTTCCTTGATTGTTCGCAGCTACTACTTCGAACCCGAAATCACGATTGTCTCTCGAATTTTTTACGACCTGGTGTTTCTGACTTTCGCATTGCTTATGACACGGATTACGCGAACGCGGAATGAACTAGAAGTTAGAGTCGCGGAACGAACAGCGGAACTGACTCGTGCTAATGAAGAATTGAAAATCGAGGTTGCCGATCGCAAGCAGGCTGAAGAGAAATTACGGCAAAGCGAGAATTATCTGCACGAGGCTCAGAAACTTGGCCGTATGGGCAGTTGGGCACACAATGAGATCTCCGGAACGTTCTTCGCCTCGCCTGAATTACTCCGAATATTTGGCTGCGATCACAATCAAGCGAATCCTACCAGGGAAATGCTTCGCCAGTGCATTCATCCCGAGGATAGACCTTCGTACGTGGAAATGATTACCAAGGCCACGAGCGAAAATGCAGACTGGGACACTGAGTATCGAATTGTTCTTCCAAACGGATCGGTGAAGCATATTCACGCTGTCGCCCACGCTGTGATCAATGGCACCGGTGAACTCGTTGAATATGTTGGCACGGTCATGGACGTAACCGAACGCAAGCGGTCCGAAGCGGCGTTGCGAGAGGCGCAGTCGGATCTCGCACGCATCAATCGCGTGACAACAATGGGGGAACTGACTGCCTCCCTGTCTCACGAAATCAATCAACCGCTTGCCGCTGCCGTCACCAACGCCAATACCTGCTTGCGATGGCTCTCGCGCGACCAGCCTGATTTGGAAGAGGCGCGCGCGTCCGCACTGAGAATCGTAAAAGACGGAACGCGTGCCGCGGAAATCATCAAGCGGATGCGGCTGCTCTTCAAGAAGGGGACGTCGGAACGGAAGTTAGTGGATGTAAACGACGTCATTCGAGAGATGCTTGTGCTTTTGCGCGGCGAGGCCACTCGATACTCTATTCCATTCCGGACAGAGCTGGCGGCAGATCTTCCACGAATCATGGCTGACCGCGTGCAATTGCAGCAGGTGCTGATGAACCTGATGCTCAACGGCATCGAAGCCATGAAAGAAGTGGACGGGAAGCGCGAGCTCGCAATCAAGTCACAGCCTGAAGAAAACGATCACGTCCAAATTTCAGTCAGCGATACCGGCGTAGGGCTTCCGCAACAGCAGTCGGACGAAATCTTCAAGGCATTCTTCACCACCAAGACTCAGGGCACCGGTATGGGATTGTCGATCAGTCGCTCTATCGTGGAATCGCACGGCGGCCGCTTGTGGGCGGCCAACAACTCTCCGCGCGGTGCAACGTTCCACGTGAGCCTTCCTGCCAATGGTGACGCGCATGAATGACACCCAATTTCGCTCCAGCGGTATTCCGCCTCGACTGTCTGTGGAGCAGCAGCGGGATGACAAGAGGGTAATCCAGTTCCGTTATTATTGCTCACGACGTTGACGTGAACTATGCTGGGAACAAGGCGATAAGCATGGCTAGGCCGGCAACAATTAACGTGCCCACCACACTAATTGGCAGTATCTCAAGACCTGCTGATCTAATAGAGCTAGTTGCAAGGTGCGACCTTGAGGATCCTAACCTTTCTCCATTCTATGAAGATGCGATTCATAACACGGTTAAGCATACCGAAGCGGAGGTGCATGAATGATCTCCGAGCTGCGAAAGACCGGAGTCGACGTCGTCGGCGACGTGCCCTGGGGTACGCACTTTTGTCTCTTCTACGAAACAACAGCGGATCTCCTTGAAACAGTGGTTTCCTACTGCAAAGCTGGATTGGAGAGCCAGGAGTTCTGCCTATGGGTGGTTGCCGAACCCCTAGGTGTGGAAGACGCAAAGCGTGCATTGAAACGCGCTGTCCCTGAGTTCGATCGATATTTCGCTGACCACAGCATCGAAATTGTCCCGGCTCGCGACTGGTACTTGCGGGAGGATGGCACGTTTGATCTCGAGCGAGTGATTCGCGGTTGGAATGAGAAACTCACTCGTGCATCAGCCAAAGGCTACGCCGGCGTGAGGGTGACCGGAGATACCGCCTGGCTCGAGAAGAAGGACTGGAAGGACTTCTGTGAATACGAAGAATCACTCAATCAGGCTGTAGCCGATAGGCACCTGGCGGTGCTATGCACGTACCCGCTCGCGTCGTGTGGAGCTGCCGAAATCCTGGACGTAGTACGTACCCACCAGTTTGCGGTGACAAAGCGTCGCGGCGGCTGGGACGTTATTGAAACCGCCGGACATAAAAAAGCGAAGGCCGAAATCAAGCACCTAAATGAGGAACTCGAACAACGTGTCTCAGAACGGACCAGCCAACTGACCGCTCTTAACAGTGAACTTAGGAAAGAAGTTCTCGAACGACAGCGCGCCGAGGAGGCCCTGTTGCGCAGCGAGACGTATCTAGCGGAAGCCCAGAGGGTGAGCCACACCGGTAGCTTTGGCTGGGATGTTTCCAGCGGGAAAATTGTTTGGTCGGAGGAAACGTTCCGGATACTTGAATGCGATCGGACAATCCAACCGACAGTGGACCTAGTATTCGAACGCACGCATCCGGAGGATCGACCGCTCATCCAGCAAATTCTCGACCGGGCAATACAGGAGAAGACCGCTTTTGATGTCGAACATCGATTGCTTATGCCAGACGGTTCGATCAAGTACGTGCGGGTCGTAGGCCACCCCTCAATAACAGAGGCATCGGGAGATATTAAGTTCGTTGGGGCGATCACGGACATAACTGAACGCAAACGTACCGAGGGGGCCCTGCTTCGCAGCGAAGCCTATCTAGCGGAAGGGCAGAGGTTAACCCATACAGGTAGCTGGGCATGTGATCTTACTAACCGAGAAATCCTTCACTCCTCCGAGGAGCATTCTCGGTTGTACGGTTTTGATCCGGACAACGGGACACCTTCGTTTAGAGAAATGGTAGACCGCATCCATCCAACAGATCGAGATCGCGTCGTTGAAATCGCGGAAAGAGCAAACTGCGAGGGGAAGGATTTTGAGGCGCATTTCCGAACCGTTCTTCCAGACGGTACGACGAAATACGTGTATGGCGTAGCACACCCTGTTTTCAATGCGTCCAGCGTCGCCGTCGAATATGTGGGTATCCTGATAGACGAAACCGAAGACAAGCGGGCAGAGGCGCTCCGTGACGGAGAGAGTCACATCCTGGAGACGATAGCGCGCGATGCTCCGCTTGAGGAAATATTGGAGAACCTGGTGGACGTTGTGGAAGCCCAATTCGACGGATTGCTGTGCTCTGTTCTGCTCCTCGACGAGGATGGGCAGCACGTCCGGCACGGCGCCGCTCCGAGCCTTCCCAAGCCCTACTCCAACGCCATCGACGGCCTTCCCATCGGACCGCAGGCGGGATCATGCGGAACCGCCATGTACCGCAGAGAACCTGTTGTCGTCACCGACATTCTCCAGGACCCGCTCTGGGAGCCATACCGTGACGTGGCAAAGACTTATGGGCTGCGCGCCTGCTGGTCCACTCCCATACTCGCGCACTCGGGCAGAGTGCTGGGCTCTTTTGCTATGTACTACCGCGACCCCCGCAGTCCGAGCCCGCCTGAAACCCACGCACTCGAAATGGCCACCCACCTGGCCGGAATTGCCATCGAGCGCAAGCTGGCGCGTGAGGAGCGCGAACGGTTGCGCCAGGCCCAGGCAGATCTCGCGCACATAAATAGGGTCACGACGATGGGCGAACTGACCGCTTCCCTGGCGCATGAGATCAGGCAGCCCATTGCCGCCGCGCTTACAAACGCAAAGACGTGCTTACGGTGGCTTGGGCGCGACGCCCCCGACGTGCCAGAGGCACGAGAAGCCGCATCGAGACTCGTCACAGACGTAACGCGCGCGGCGGACATCATTAGCAGAATCAACTTCCTGTTCAAGAAGGACGCTCTGCAACACGAGTTAGTCGACGTAAATCAGCTCATTCGTGAAATGATTGTCCTACTACGCAACGAGGCGGCCCGGTACTCGATTCTGATACGCTCCGAGCTCGCCGAGCATCCTCCCAAGGTCATGGGAGACCGTATCCAGTTGCAACAAGTATTTATGAACCTCATGCTGAATGGCATTGAGGCGATGAAGGACACAGTTGCAGTGAGAGAATTGACGATCAAGGTCCAGGGTGTCGAGAATGGTCAGCTGCCGGTCTGTTTCAGCGATACTGGCGTGGGCCTTCCGCCGCAGCAGGACCAGATCTTCAATGCTTTCTTTACGACCAAGACTGGAGGGACGGGTATGGGACTATCCATCAGCCGTTCCATCGTTGAATCGCACGGCGGCCGCTTGTGGGCCAGTGCTAACTCTGGACGAGGCGCAACGTTTCATCTGACTCTGCCTGCACAAGCCGAGGCTCATGAATGACACCCGAAGCTGTACCCACCGTATTCGTTATTGATGACGATGCCTCGGTGCGTGCCGCCATACAGGGGCTGCTGAAGTCGGTGGATTTGCGATCGGAATCGTTCGGAACACCACGGGAGTTCCTGCGCCGCAAACGGCCGGAAGGACCAAGTTGCCTGGTCCTGGACGTCAGGCTTCCTGGAATGAACGGCTTGGACTTCCAGCGCGAGCTGGCTGACCAAGGCTTTCGAATCCCCATCATTTTCATTACGGGCCACGGAGATATTCCGATGACGGTGAGAGCCATGAAATCCGGCGCCGTGGAGTTCCTGACCAAGCCTTTCCGCGACCAGGATTTGTTGAACGCGATCAATCAGGCTTTGGATCGCGACCGAGTGGCGCGCCAACAGCAGAGCGATCTCGCCGATCTGCGAAAGAACTATCAGGCGCTAACCCCCCGCGAGCGCGAGGTGATGGCGCTGGTTGTCTCTGGCATGCTCAACAAGCAAATAGCTTCTGACCTTGGGACCAGCGAAATCACCGTGAAAATTCATCGTGGGCACGTGATGCGGAAGATGCAGGCTGAATCGCTCGCCGAACTAGTCAGAATGGCCGCCAAGCTTGAGCTTTCGCCTAAAAAGCAGTAGCCCAGAGGCACTCACGCCGCACTTTAGCCAGTATTAGCCTACCTATACCAAAGGATAATTGCGCCGATTTTGGCCAGGTTGTTAAATTGCTGCCGTGGAGAGATTGCCATGGAAACTCTGGGAAAAACGAGATTGATTGCCATCCTTGACGATGACGATTCGATGCGCGTCGCGTTGCAAGGTTTGTTGAAATCGGTGGGCTTGTCGGCGCAAGCGTTTGCATCGGCGGAAGAATTCCTGGAGTCCGGCCAACAACATAAGACCGCGTGCCTGATCGCCGATATCCGTATGCCGGGGATGTCCGGTCTTGAACTACAAGCTCAACTCAATGCCGAGCGCTGCAAAATTCCCACGATCTTCATCACGGCACATGGCGACACGAAAATGCGTCTGCAAGCGTTGAGAGCAGGCGCAGTGGAGTTCTTGCTGAAACCATTCGACGATGAAGTTCTGCTCGAAAGTGTTCGAGCAGCTCTGGAAAGTTAAATCTGGTTCCAGAGGCGCACACCCATGTGTGCGATGGGAGACATCCCGTGGCAGCCTTTGAAAGACTCGCGTCGACTAATCAGGATCGCAGCCGCAGATTTGAACAACTTGTGGGCAATAGCCCGGCTCTCGAAACAGTGCTCGAACAGGTAGAACGCGTCGCCCCTACAGGTTCCACTGTTCTTATCCAGGGAGAAACCGGCACCGGTAAGGAACTCATTGCCCGCGCAATTCACAACATCAGTTCGCGTTGCGGCCGTTCGTTTGTAAAACTGAATTGCGCAGCTATTCCTCTGGATTTGCTCGAAAGCGAACTTTTTGGCCACGAGAAAGGCGCCTTCACTGGCGCGATAGCTCAAAAAATCGGTCGTTTCGAGTTGGCCGATAAAGGCACGCTCTTTTTGGATGAGGTGGGCGATATTCCGCAATCCTTGCAGCCCAAACTGTTGCGTGTGCTCCAGGAACAGGAGTTCGAGCGCCTGGGCAGTACTCGAACTCACCAGGTTGACGTTCGATTGGTGGCGGCAACGAATCGTGACTTGACCGAGATGGTCAGGCGCAAAGAGTTTCGAAGCGATCTCTACTATCGCCTGAACGTATTTCCGATTCTTCTGCCACCTTTGCGGGCGCGGCGCGAAGACATTCCGGATCTGGTGACGCACTTCGTAGAAACCTTTGGACGCCGAATGGATAAAAAAATCGACCAC
>Ga0070735_10000558_pt1 | contig 39914 bp, 40 predicted proteins | sample Coa_R1_FD_66443 | JGI IMG/M metagenome (GOLD analysis project Ga0070735, IMG submission 66443) | Surface soil microbial communities from Centralia Pennsylvania, which are recovering from an underground coalmine fire - Coalmine... | ecosystem: Environmental > Terrestrial > Soil > Unclassified ... | reverse complement strand
GCTGATTGCTAGCAGTAGCAAGAAATCATAAATAGGAATTCACAATGCCTGGAAAAGTCGCAAAAATCGGAACCTTTAGTGATTGGGTCGGTCTCTTCGATGAGTGGCGCAAGGACGTCGGTGTCAACCACGATGACATCGCCAATTTCAAATTTGACACGCTTTACGGCGCCATCGAGACCGACGAAATTCAGTTCGGCTCGTTCAAGGGCCGCAAAAAATGGGAAAACCTGCGCCAGATTCCGACGCAGCAAATGCGGGATGCGCTTCTGAACATGATCGTTTATCAGGGCGACACCGAATTCGCTAGCGTCGAGCAGCAGCGTCATCTCTTCGCGATGGCTCCCAGCGACTACGATCGCAACGCCCTCACCCGCGTCATGATCGAAGAAATGCGCCACGGATGGCAGATGTGCGCCTTACTCATCACTCACTTCGGCTACTCCGGCAAAGTGGAAGCCCAGAAAATGCTCGAGCGCCGCGCCTTCGAGAACAAGCGCCTGCTTGGTGCGTTCAACGTCGACGTCGACAACTGGATGGACTTCTACACCTACACCGACTTCGTCGATCGGGACGGTAAATTTCAGTTACAGATGCTCAAGTATTCGGCTTTCGCGCCGCTCGGACGTTCCATGTCCTACATGCTTCGTGAAGAGGCCTTTCACATGGGCACTGGCAACGACGGCATCCGCCGCGTGGTTGAAGCGGGTGTTATTCCGGCGTGGCTGATCCAGAGATATCTCAATAAATGGATCTCCTGCTCCTATGACCTGTTTGGCACTGACCATTCATCTTCGGCGCACTGGTCGTACGTCTGGGGCATCAAGGGCCGCTATGACGAGCCGAAGAACGAGAAGACCGCCGACCTCGACGATCTGAACGACTACAACCGCCATCTGTATCGCGATGAAGTTGCCGGCCTGATCGACCGCTTTAACACCGTCCTGAAGCCGGGCGAGCCCAAGCTCTATGCTCCGGATATCAAATTCAATCGCAATATCGGGCGCTGGGCCGGGCAGAAGTTCCACGCACAAACGGGAGAACTGCTGGACGACAAGGCTTACGAAGAGCACTTGAAGGAGTACATGCCGTCCGCTGCGGATCATAAGCTGTTGCTCGACATCATCGCCAATGAGAAGAAGTGGATCGCTCCCAAAGAGGGCGCACGCGACCCGCTCTCGTCCATTGGCGAAGTCCGCAAGTCCGCCATTAACCTCTAGAAACTAGACTGCCCCGCTCCTTCGCGTTGTTTGCGAAGGGGCGGGAACGGATCCATGACGACTTCGACAATCTCGACTCCAATCGACCGGGCCTACACGCTCGGCGAACTCATGGTCGCCAGCGCCGCCCGTGAGATCCGCGACGGTGAGGTTGTGTTCGTCGGCATGCGCCTTCCGCTCATCGCTTTTGTCGTTGCCAAGCGCACGCATGCTCCCAACGCCATCGGACTTTTCGAAAACGGCGTCATTCGTTCGACGCCAGCGACCGAACTCATCTACACCATGGCCGATCCACCCAACATCCTGGGCGCAACCCAATGCCTCGACATGCTGGGCGTTATGAGCCTGCTGCAGTCGGGCCGCGTTCATCTCGGGTTTCTCGGAGCCGCGGAGATTGACCGCTTTGGAAACCTAAATTCGACGCAAGTCACCGGACCGCAGGGGATGGTGCGATTGCCCGGCTCTGGCGGTGCATGCGACATCGCGTCCTTGGCCCAGCGTTTTGTGGTTTTGCTCGAACATAGCAAGCAACGCCTTCCTCAGCGCGTTTCGTTCGTCACCAGCCCGGGCAACGGCGATGGTGCAGGCTGGCGTAGGCAGGTTGGATTACCACGTGGGGGCCCGTCTGCTGCCATCACCACCAAGGCGGTGTTGCGCTTTGCCAAGGATGGCGAGGCGTATCTCGCCTCAGTTCATCCGGGTATTGAAGTTGACGAAGTACTCGCGAACACCGGCTGGAAGCTTCCCCTGAGTGACAATCTCACACAGACTCCGGAGCCCAGTGCCGCAGAACTCGCAGCCATCCGCGATTACGATAAAGAGGGTTTTTGGACCAAGTGATGGCCGCATCTACCACCATGACGCGTCTCGCTGTGGAGCTTCAACCTCCTGTCGCCCGCGTCCGTCTGCAAAATCCTCCACTCAACGTCATTGACATCCCGATGATGGAAGAACTAGTCAGCGCTCTCACTGACATCGAATCTCGTTCTGATCTCACCGTCATTGTTTTTTCCGGCTCACAAAAAGCATTTTCTGTCGGCGTCGACGTCGCCGCCCACACGCCCGACAAGGTCGAGGAAATGCTCGGAAAGTTCCATGCCGTCATTCGCGCGCACATCGCAACCAAAAAAATCACCATTGCTGCCGTTCACGGACACTGCCTTGGCGGCGGTGCGGAACTCGCCATGGTCTGTGATCTGGTTTACAGCTCCGAACTCGCGACCTGGGGATTTCCGGAAATCAAGCTGGGATGCTTTCCGCCCGTGGCCGCCACGGCTCTAGCGGCGCTCATCGGCCAAAAACATGCGAGCGATCTCATCCTCACCGGACGCAGCATTACCGGCAAAGATGCCGCCGCGATTGGCCTAGCAAACGAAGTTCTTGCCGAGATCGATCTTGAGCGCACGGTGCAGGAAACAGTTGAACAGCTGTCGCAGCTCAGCCCCGCGGCACTAGCTGTAGCCAAGAAAGCGATCTACGCATGGGATTCGATTCACTTTGACAAGGGCCTCGCTCGCGCGGAGAAGATCTATTTTGAAGAACTGATGAAGACCGAAGACGCGCATGAGGGCATCAACGCCTTTATGCAAAAGCGTGCGCCGCAGTGGAGGGGGAAGTGATGTCTAAATTCCTTTCCATGCGCGAAGCCATCGCCGAATACGTTCCCGATGGCGCCTCCGTCGCTCTCGGCTTGCAGATGGAGCAGATGATCCCTTTCGCCGCCGGCCACGAACTCATCCGGCAAAAGAAGAAGAACCTCGCGCTGATCGGACCCATCTCCGACATTCTCTTTGATCAACTTATCGGCGCCGGATGCGTCGAGAAAATCATTGCCGCATGGGTCGGCAACGTCATGATGGGCTCGGCCTACAACTTTCGCCGCGCTGTCGAGAACGAGGGTTTGCAGGTCTTCAACATGACGAATTTCACGGTTGCCCTAGCCCTTCAGGCTGGCGCGATGGGCGTTCCGTTCCTGCCGACGAAGTCCGCGCTCGGTAGCGACACCACCAAGGGCAACCATTTCTTCTATCAGATCTTTTCTCCCTTCGAACCGAAGGAATCACTTTGGGCCGTGCGCGCGCTCGCTCCCGATGTCACGATTGTGCACGTGCAGCGCGCCGATCGTGATGGCAATGCGCACTGCTGGGGAAATTTCGGCGTCATGATCGAAGGCGTCCGCGCCGCCAAGCGAGTTATCGTGATCGCTGAAGAAGTCGTCGAACCCGAAGTCATCGCCAGCGACCCGAATCGCACTGTCATCCCCGGTTTCCTGGTGAACGCCGTCGTTGAATCCCGATACGGCGCGCATCCTTCGCCGGTCCAGGGCTATTACAAGCGCGACGACGCCTTTTTCCGCCAGTATCACGAACAGACAAAAACCAAGGCGGATACGGACGCCTGGCTGTCTCGATGGGTCTATGGCCTGCCGGACCGCCGTGAGTACATGAATCAACTCGGCAGTTGCCGCGTCGAGGAGCTCGGTGTAAAGCAGCATGCCTACGCCGCTCAGACAGATTTTGGTTATTAAGCGATGCTCGATTACGAAATCACGACTGACGAAGTGAAACGCCAGCTCGATCAAGGTGATGCGTTCACCTTGCTGGATGTCCGCGAGCCCTGGGAACACCAAACTGCGACGATCGCAGGAGCGAAGCTCATACCCATGGGCGACATCCCGACTCGCGCTCATCAGGAGCTTGATCCTGACGACCACATCATTGTCTATTGCCATCACGGCGTTCGGTCATTGAATGTAACAAACTGGCTGCGCCAACAGGGATTCGAGAATACGCAATCCATGCGCGGCGGGATTGACGCCTGGTCACGCCAGATCGATCCGAAGGTGCCCACGTACTAATGAAGAAAGAACTAATAGAACTTAAAGTGAACGGTCGTATCCACGAGCTCGCCATTGAGCCCAGCAAGCTCTTGCTCGATGTGCTGCGCCAGGACCTTGATCTCACCGGCTCCAAACGTGGCTGCGACGACTCATCCTGCGGCGCCTGCGCGGTTCAGGTCGACGGCATCCCCATGCTCTCCTGCACCATACTCGCCGCCAGTTGCGAAGGCCAGGAGATCACCACGGTCGAAGGCGTCAGCGAGCATGGCAGCCTCGCCGCCATCCAAAAAGCTTACGGCGACTGGGGCGGATCGCAGTGTGGCTACTGCACGCCGGGTTTCATGATGACGGTTCGCTACCTCCTCGCTCATAATCCAAATCCCACCGACGATGAAATTCGCAGCGCTTTGAGCAGCAATCTCTGCCGCTGCACCGGCTACAGCCAGATGTATCAAGCCATCAAGGCCGCGATCGAAGCAGAGCAGAAAGGAGCGGCCGCCGCGCAATGACCCATAACTTACTATCATCCCGACCGGAGCATCACCGCTCGCAGAACGATGATGCGCAGTGGAGGGATCTGCGTTTCTCAGGCACAAGCGGCGTTTCAACTCTCTTGTCAGTCCGAACCCAGCGAGGAAACTGTTCTTGACCCACGACGAACGACCAAAGACTAACGACGACTTCTCCATCATCGGCAAACCAATCGCCATGATCGATGCTGCTGGCAAAACCACCGGCGCGGGCAAATACACCGACGACCTCAGCGCACCCGGCATGCTGATCGGCAAGATTCTCCACTCGCCCTATCCTCACGCCCGCATCAAGCGCATTGACACCACTCGCGCCCAGAAACTCGAAGGTGTGGTCGCCGTCGCCACCGGCAAAGACGCCCCCAACCCTTACGGTATTCTTCCGGTCGGCCATGACGAGCACGCTCTCGCAACCGACAAGGTCCGATACGTCGGTGACAACGTCGCCTGCGTTGTCGCAATCGACGAAGCCACAGCGGAAAATGCGCTTGAACTGGTCGACGTTGAATACGAGGTCCTTCCTGCGTACTTCGACCCCGAAGAAGCGATGAAGGCTGAGACCGACCTCATTCACGACAACAAACCTAACAACCTCGAGAAGGACTATCACCATGTTTTCGGCGATCCCGATAAAGGTTTTGCCGAAGCTGATCAAGTCGCCGAAGCCCGTTTCATCGCCAACGAAGTCACGCACGCCGCGATGGAGCCGCACTGCACCCTGGCGTCTTTCGAAATCGATCCGCAGACAGGCAACCCAGGTCGGCTCATTGTCCAGTCTTCCACTCAGGTCCCGTACTACCTGCAGCACAAGCTTTCGCTCGTTCTCGAAATGCCGATGTCGCAGATTCGCGTGATCAAACCGCTCGTCGGCGGCGGGTTCGGAGGCAAGAGCGAAGTCATTCCCCTTGAGATCATCGCCGCCGTCGCAGCTCGCAAGGCCCAGGCTCCGGTAAAGATTACTTACACGCGCGAAGAAGTCTTCTGGGCCCACCGCGGCCGCCCGCGCACCATCGTCGATCTGAAAACCGGCATCACGAACGACGGTCACATCACTGCCGTAAAGGCGCGCGTCGTTCAAGATGGCGGCGCCTATTGCTCCTACGGGGTGGTCACAATTCTTTACTCCGGCGCCTTGCTCGGCGCGCTCTACGACATTCCCAATATCCAGTACGACGGTTACCGCGTTTTAACCAATAAACCCGTCTGTGGAGCCATGCGCGGACACGGTACGGTCAACGTTCGTTTCGCCTTCGAATCTCAACTCGACGAACTCGCCGTCAAGATCAACATGGACCCAGCCGAAGTTCGCCAGCGCAATCTGCTCCAGGCGCCATGTATCACGGTGAACTCGCTCCGAGTCCAGAGCTACGGCCTGCCCGAATGCATCGAGAAAGTTGTCGATCGTTCCGGCTGGAAGCAGCGCAAAGGCAAGCTGCCCAAAGGTCGCGGCCTTGGTATCGCCTGCAGCCACTATGTCAGCGGAGCAGCGAACTCTATCATTCGTTCCGACATGCCGCACTCGACGGTTAACATCAAAATCGATCGTGACGGCGGAGTGGTTGTCTACACGGGAGCCTCTGACATCGGCCAAGGCTCCGACACCATGGTCGCGCAGATTGCTGCTGAAACCCTCGGCTGCTCGCTCTCGCGCGTTAAAGTCGTCGCTGCCGACACCGACCTAACTCCGATCGATATCGGGTCTTACTCCAGCCGTGTCACTTTTATGAACGGCAACGCCACTCTTCGCGCCGCGCAGGACGTCAAGAAACAAATCGCCTCTGCCGCCGCTCGCAAAATGGATTGCACTCCCGAAGGATTGGTCTTCCGCAACGATTCAATTAGTCGCAAGAACGGTGATCACCAAGAACCACGTGGCGATGGCCACCCTCGGCCGTCGGGAGAGGCGGAGCCTCGCAGCAATTCATCCCAGCCCACGGTCTCCGGCCGGGTCGAAGGCCAAATCCTCCGCGGATCGCTCCAGCAGAAACGCAAAGACGAGGGTCCGAAAGACCGACTGACATTCGAAGAAGCAGTGGTCGCTGCCATCGACTTCCACGGCGCACTCACTGGTACCGGTTCCTACGCGCCGCCTGTCGAAGCTCGCGGCGGCAAGCACAAAGGCGCTGGCGTCGGCCCTTCGCCCGCTTATTCCTATTCAGCCCAGGTTGCCGAAGTCAGCGTCGACGAAGAAACCGGCGAAGTGACAGTTCACAAAGTTTGGGCGTCGCACGATTGTGGTCGCGCCCTCAACCCAGTCTCCGTCGAAGGTCAGATCATTGGCTCCGTCTGGATGGGCATGGGTCAGGCTCTCACCGAAGAAATGATATGGAAAGACGGCATGCTGATGAATCCTGGGCTGCTCGAATACCGCAGCCCATCATCGGTCGAGTCGCCCGAAGTTGAGCCGATCATCGTCGAGAGCGTCGACCCCGAAGGCCCGTTCGGTGCAAAGGAAGCCAGCGAAGGCTCGCTTGCGGCGACCATTCCTGCAATCGCCAACGCGATCTATGATGCTGTCGGTGTCCGGCTGCACGAGTCGCCCTTTACTCCCGAGCGTGTCCTTGCGGCGCTGCGCGAGAAGAAAAAACAGAAGAAAATCAATCTAACCGACGGCATCGATCCGACCTCACCCACTCGTTTTCGTGAGCATGGTGGATCGCTCTGGTTCCGGGGCAAAGGTCCCGAGCGCCATCCGCTCGATCCTTCGAGAAGAGAAGCGCCCGCAAGTGCCGGAGGCGACGATTGAGCCTTCCGCAATTCAAACTTCTTCGCCCGCGAATGCTCGAGGAAGCGCGCTCGCATCTGGCGAAGCATGCGAACAACATCCGCATTCTGGCCGGCGGCACCGACCTCATTCCTTCGATGCGGCAAAAGCTCTTTGAGCCAGAATTCGTCCTCGACCTCCGCCACGTCGCGGAACTCAAAGGCATCCGCCAGCAGGGAAGTGACGTCGAAATCGGCGCCCTCACTCCGCTCAGCGACATCGAACGATCGGGGCTGCTCAAGAAGCGCTACCCAGTCCTGACCGAAGCTGCCGCAACCGTCGCTTCGCCAGTGATTCGTAACATGGGCACGATCGGCGGCAATATCTGCCTGGACACACGCTGCCTCTGGTACAACCAGTCGCTCACTTGGCGCAAAGCCTGCGGCTTCTGCATTAAGAAAGATGGCGACCTCTGTCACGTGGCCCCGGGTGGCACTAAATGCTGGGCCGCATTTTCCGGCGACACTCCGCCCGCATTGCTTTGCCTCAATGCCGAAATCGAGCTTGTCGGACCTTCGACCACACGCCGCATTCCGCTGAGCGATTTCTACACCGGCGCGGGCGACAACTACCGCAAGCTCCAGCCCGACGAACTTCTCACTCGCATCTTCCTCCCGGCAGCAACCGCCGATTACGCTGGCGTCTATCGAAAGCTGCGCATTCGCGGATCAATCGACTACCCGCTCGCGGGCGTGGCGGTCGCTCTCAAGCGCTCAAACGGCCACATCGCCGAGGCGCGCGTCGCGTTAACTGCTGTGAATCCCGCTCCCGTATTGGTAAAAGGGGCGAGCGAAGCGCTGGCTGGAAAGCAAATCGATGAATCTTTAGCTGAGACAATTGGCGATCTGGCTGCTCGAACTGCAAAGCCGCTTACTACGTCCGCCCTCACCCCCGAGTATCGCCGTGAGATGATACGGGTGTTTACAAAGCGGGCGATCCTCGCCGCGGCACAAAACTAATGTTCAGCCAACAACGAAGAACCAACCACCAAGGACGCCTTTGATCACCGACTGCCACATTCACATCCAGCCCATGGAAATGTTCAAGCCAACCGCGCTTGAACTGATGAAGAAGCAACGTCCGAATTACGATCAGATCGCCGAGTTCTGCCGCTCGCCGAAAGCTTTCCTTCAGTACCTCGATCGATCAGGAATCGACCGCGCCGTTCTGATCAATTACGTCGCGCCTGAGGTCATCGGCTTCACCAGCGGGGTTAACCAGTTCATTGCTGACTACGTGCAGGAAAACCCGAAACGCCTGATCTCCTGTGGCAGTGTGCACCCTCGTCACACCGCGAATGTCATGGCCGATGTCGAGCAACTTCTGCGTCTCGGCATCCGCATGATCAAGATTCATCCTCCGCACCAGCTTCTGTATCCCAATGATTACCTGAAAGGCGTCAACGAACTCGAGATCATTTATCGTGCCGCGGAAGCCAATGGCATCCCCGTCATGTTCCATACGGGAACCTCGATCTTTCCCGGCGCACGCAACAAGTACGGCGACCCCATCTATGTTGACGATGTAGCGGTCGATTTCCCCAAATTGAAAATTCTTCTGGCCCACGGCGGTCGTCCACTGTGGATGAACACTGCGTTCTTCCTGATTCGCCGCCACCCGAACGTCTTCCTCGATATCAGCGGGATTCCACCCAAGACTCTGTTGAAGTATTTTCCGCGCCTTGAGGAGATCGCGCACAAGACACTATTCGGCACGGATTGGCCCGGCCCCGGCGTGCCTGACGTGAAACAGAATCTTGATGAATTCCGTGGATTACCGCTGAAAGAGGACTTGAAGCAGCAGATTCTTAGCCAAACCGCTCTCGAAATTTGGCCTGCTTAACCAGAGGCCTAAAATCTGCTTTCCGCTCTACTGCGGTCAAGAGCTTGTCATTTCGAGCTAAACAAATGTCCCATCTTTTCTTTCTTGGTCTTCAGATACTCTTCGGCGTAGGCACTCGGCGAAACTTCGCACGGCACTCGCTCCACGACTTTGATTCCTCCGCGCTCCAGCGCCGCAACCTTGTCAGGATTATTCGATAGCAACCGCACAGCCTTCACCCCTAGGGCTTTCAGAATCTCTGCCGGCAATCCGAATTCGCGCTGGTCCGCCTTGAACCCCAGTCGCTCGTTCGCCTCGACTGTATCCAGTCCCGCGTCCTGCAATTCATACGCCTGCAGTTTTGCCATCAAGCCGATGCCGCGCCCCTCCTGCTGTTCATAAATCAGCACCCCTGCGCCCGCTTCCGCGATCATTTGCAGCGCCAACTCCAATTGCTGACGGCAATCGCAACGCAGCGATCCGAACACATCTCCTGTCAGACACTGCGAATGAATCCGCACCAACGGCGGCGCGGTTTTGACGTCTCCCATCACGAGCGCCACAGCATCTTCCATACGCTCTCCGAATTTCCCCTGAAATCCGTAAATGCGGAACTGTCCCCAGCGGGTAGGGAAGTCGGCGGAAGCTAATTGTTGAACCGAATCTTTCACACAGTGATTATAAATGGCGGCCTCAAGGGACTTCTTTGCGGCCTTGATCTATCTTCATACTCTCTTCGGTCAAAGGCTTTTTGCTTTGCCCCACGAAATCCTGTGCCACTATCCCATACATCTCCAGGTCCAAGTACTCGTCCCACTTCATCAGATGTCCGCGCTGGTGCCCTTCGTACTTCATCCCGATCTTGCGAAGAATATTCCCCGACGCCGGATTATGCGCAAAATGTGAGGCATAGATCCGGTGCAACTTCAGTTCTTCGAATCCATACCGAAGTAGCTCTGCCGACGCTTCGGTCGCATAACCCTTGCCCCAGTACGGCACTCCCAGCCAATAGCCGATTTCAGCATGATTGTGATCCTGGTTGAGTCTCAAACCGACCCCACCAATGAGCGTAGATGTGCCCGCCAGCAGGATCGCGCAGCGCACCTGCTCCTGGTCTGTGCGGCGTACGAACTCCTCCGCGTCGGTTTGCGTATAAGGATGTGGGATTCTGAGGGTGGTCGCTGCCACTTCACGAGCGCTGATCAGCGGCAATAGTTGCGGGATATCATCCACTTGCCAGGAGCGCAGAACGAGTCGCGGCGTAAGCAACACAAGCGATCCCATCTGCCGAATCTACCACGAGGCATACCGATATCGCCCCCGCCTTTCCGGCATCAGTTTGATGAGCACGATACCCGTGATGAACCCTCCGACGTGTGCCCACACGGCGACTCCACCCTGATTCTGGCTGGTCTCCGCAATTGACGTTGCGGCTCCCATGAGGAACTGAATGACGAACCAATACCCAAGCATCAGCCATGCCGGTAGCCACCAGAAGGTGAAAAAAATAATCAGCGGCACCAGCGTCAGCACACGGGCTTTTGGATACAAAACGAAATATGCTCCCATAACGCCCGCAATTGCTCCGCTCGCTCCGACGGTCGGTAGATTTGAACCAGCATTAAGCACGATATGAGTAACCGCCGCGGCAAACCCACTGAACAGATAGAACACCAGGTACGCACCATGGCCCAGGTAGTCTTCAATGTTGTCGCCAAAAATCCACAAAAACCACATATTCCCGATGATGTGCAGCCATCCGCCATGCAGGAACATCGACGTGAAGATCGTCAATACCGATGCCGGGAGCGAATATCGCGCCGAAGCCGACAGCGCCAACTCGAAATGCCGTGGCACCACGCCAAACTGATAAATCAGGCCGTTGAGCGCTCGGTGACTTTGCGCCCCGACCGACAACTCCATCAGGAACACAGCGACATTTAGCGCAATAATGAAATATGTCACGTAGGGCGTACTGAACCGCGGCGTATCATCGCGAATAGGAATCATCTAGTTTTGAAATTTAGTAATTTGGTAATTTAAAGACTGGCCGTCGTCGATTTTAAATTACTCAATTACGAATTACCCAATTACAAATTCGTATGAACGGTGTTCTCATCCTCGACAAGCCTTCCGGCCTGACCTCGCATGACGTGGTGAATCGCGTGCGCGGCATCCTAAACGAACGCTCCGTCGGTCATCTGGGAACGCTCGATCCACTGGCGACCGGCGTCTTGCCGCTCGTGATTGGCAACCTCACGCGCTTAGCCCAGTTTTACACAGCATCTGAGAAAACCTATGAAGGGCTGATCCGCTTCGGCTTTGCCACGGATACGTACGATGCTGACGGCGAGGCTCTCGCGCCCGAAGAAGAAGTTCAGTTAACACTCGACGCTCTCCGCGAACTCGCCTCCCACTTTACCGGCAAGATTGAGCAGACTCCTCCTCCATTCTCCGCCAAGAAAATCCAAGGCGTTCCTGCGTACAAACTCGCGCGCAAGCAAAAAGACGTGGTGCTTCAGCCAGTGCAAGTTGAGATTAAGGAGTTTGAGATCCTGACTGCGGAAGGAAACCGCGCTACGTTCCGCGCCCGCGTGACGTCGGGGACCTATATGCGATCCGTCGCGCACGATCTGGGCCAGCGCATCGGCTGCGGCGCACACCTAGGGTCCCTTCGTCGAACATCGGTAGCCGAATTCGATCTCGCTGACGCTCACACTCTCGAACAATTGGATGCAGCGGCACAGTCAGCGTCGTCGCCAGAGGATGTCTTCATCCATCCCCGGAAGCTCTTGCCCCAATTTCCCTGCGTTACTGTCAACGACGAGGTCGCCTCCGACATTCGTACGGGTCGCACCGTGAACCTGCCCGAATTATCCAAGGCCCGCTACGTGAAAGTGTTCTATGGCCAGAGGGACCTCATCGCCATCGCAACCCGTATCGCAGGGACCCTCTTTCATCCTAAAATCGTTCTCGCCCCTCAGCAGACGCCGCAACATACATAAAAGGGTCCCGCTGAGTCGCGCCGATCAGGCGCGACTACCGTGGCTGTCTTGCAACCGTTGTACCGCTGCGATACCTTCTGTGCTAGATGAAGCACCTAACTTTCCCCACCTTGATTTTGGCATTTTCCGCACAGATTTCTGTCGCCCAAACCCACCGCACCGTCCTTGCCGTCAGCACTCTCCTCGACGGCAAAGGCCACGTCCTTCACGACACCAGCATTGTGATCGACGGTTCGAAAATTGTTACTCTCGATCCAAAGGCCGCCCCCGTTGACTTCGATCTCCGAAACCTCACAGTCCTCCCCGGCTGGATCGACTCCCACGCGCATATCACTTGGATTTTCGGTCCTGACGGAAAGAACGCGGGCATGAACGGCACCACTCAGGAAGCCGCCTACGCGTCCGCCGCGAATGCCTGGCTCACTCTCATGGCCGGTTTCACCACTGTTCAAAGCCCTGGATCGCTCAACGACATCCCCCTCCGCGACGCGATCGCCAAGGGCTCTCTGCCTGGCCCGCGTATTCTTACCTCCGCCGAGCCGCTGATGGGCCGAGGCGAGCAGACTGGCACTCCCGATGAAATTCGAGCCTTCGTGCGAAAGCAAAAGGCAGCCGGTGCCGACCTGATCAAGATCTTTGCTTCCGGCGGCATGACTCGCGGCATCATGACGCTCTCCCAGGAGCAACTGAAGGCCGCCTGTGATGAAGCCAACAAACAAGGCTTACGCACCATCGTCCACGCCTATCGCGACGCCGTTCATGCCGCAATTGTTGCTGGCTGTACAGAGATCGAGCATGGGCTCGGCGCAACCGACGAAGACTTGAAGTTGATGGCTGAGAAGGGAATTTACTTCGATCCGCAAGGTGGCCTGGTGCTCGAAAACTATCTTCAGAACAAAGACAAGTTTCTCGCTCCGCCCTACTTTACCGAACAGAGCTTCACGGCAATGAAGGATCTCTTGCCGGCAATGCATGACCTGATGCGACGCACAGTTCGGATTCCAAGCCTGCAGATTGTCTTCGGATCAGACGCGGTCGCCGGCGCTCACGGCCGCAACGCCGAGGACTTTATCGAACGCGTTCGTGACTGCGGGGTCGATCCTATGGCCGCCATGGTGTCGGCCAACTCACTTGCCGCCCAAGCCATGCGCCTGTCGGATGAGATCGGTTCCATTTCGCCGGGCCTGCAGGCCGACATTATTGCCCTTGACGGCGACCCTCTGAAAGACATCACTGCCGTCCGCCGTGTCGTTTTCGTCATGAAGGGCGGCGTTGTTTACAAGAACTCGCACTGAAGAGTCTGATTTCGATTGCTGTTTGTACGCACCATGATTTCACAGGGCATCTCTTTGGAGATGCTGTTACAAGCAATTGCCATGAGCGCGCCGATCAGCGCAACTACCTGAGTCGGACTTGCGATTCTTCTTTCCGCATTGAGTACCACGTAATGCGTGCCGCCGCCCTGGATGCTTCACCTTGTATACTCGACCACGAGGAGACTTTCCGATGCAGAGCCGCGTCACCGGTACGACCATGCCTGTGCTCGAGTTTGCCCTCGAGCCTAACGAGTCCGTCATCTCCGAGGCCGGAGAACTGTCATGGATGGGCAGTTCGATCCAGATGACCACCCATAGCCAATTTGCCGGCGGCGGAGGTCTCTTCGGCGTGTTGAAGCGCGTCGCGGGTGGTGGGTCGATCTTCATGACCGAGTATCGAGCCGTAGGCGCCACGGGTGAGGTGGCGTTTGCCACCAAGCTTCCCGGCCACATCGTGCCGGTCGAAGTATCGCAGGGGCACGAGTACATGATTCATCGCCACGGATTCCTCTGCGCCACGCCTCAGATCCAGATCAGTGTCGGCTTCCAGCAGTCGCTCGGTGCCGGCATCTTCGGTGGCGATGGTTTCCTGTTGCAGAGGCTCAGTGGGCAGGGAACTGCCTGGCTTGAGCTTTCCGGGGAACTCGTGGTCCGCGACCTGCAACCCGGCGAGACTTTGCGAGTTCATCCCGGCCATGTCGGCGCGTTTCAGGCCAGCGTGTCGTTCCAGATCACGACTGTACCGGGCATCAAGAACATGATCTTCGGCGGTGACGGCATCTTTCTCGCGTCTCTTACCGGCCCGGGCAGGATCTGGCTGCAGACGTTGCCCATCGCCAAGCTGGCTCACGCCATCGAGAAATACATTCCTCGCGAGGTCAACCGTCAGACCGTCGAGGGCGGCGTGGTCGGAGGCATCGTCGGCTCCATCCTCGACAACATAAAGTGAGGGAAGAGACAGGAACGCGAATCCCCCGATGGTCCGACGCCACGTTTAGTGAGAGGTTGTGTCTTTAACCACCTCGCCGCCTTTCATGACAAACTTCACGTCCTGCAAGACACTGATCTCCGCGAGAGGGTCGCCGTTGACAGCAATCAGGTCGGCGAACTTGCCCGGCTCGATCGACCCGACCCGGTCCTGCCATCCCATCAAGTCGGCAGCGTTCACCGTGGCCGCACGAATCGCCTCAATCGCGGCCATCCCCAATTCCGCGGCCGTAATGACTTCATCGGCATTCTTGCCGTGTCCTTCTGCGCTTGCCGGATCGGAGCCGTTTGCGATCTTTATACCGAGTTCACGTGCGATCGCTACATTCTCTCGAGCACGTTGCAGTGTGTCTTCGAGATATTTGCGCCTGCGAGGATTGGTTTCGGTCTTCAGACGATCGCGATAGTGGCTTTTCGTAAGTACCCAATATGCATTTTTCTCTTTCATCAATTCGAGGGTCGCACGGTCGGCGTCGTTCCCATGCTCGATCGAGTCGACTCCTGCATTCAGCGCGTTGCGGATTCCCTCGGGGCTGTAAGCATGTGCGGCCACCTTGCGCCCTTGCTTGTGCGCTTCTTCGACCACTACGCGCATCTCCTCAACCGTGAGCGTAGGATGGTCCCAGTCGGCATACACTTTGATCAAATCAGCGCCATGACCGATCTGCTCCCGCGCGGCTCGTCTAGCTTCGTCTACTCCGCTCACCATTTCCGCACCCGTCGGAAAATCGGTCAAGTCCGGAGAAACTCCGAAGGGATTGTACTGTCCGACCGCCGCGATCGCACGCGTCGCTACCTGCATCCTCGGCCCCTCCGCAAGGCCCTGATTGATCGCGTCGCGCAGGGCTACGTCCGCGTATCCCGAACCTTCGTTTTCGACGTCACGGACACTCGTGAATCCAGCTCTCAAGGTAATGCGTGCATCGTATGCACCCTCAAGAGCGCGGAAGGCTTGCGACTTGGTGGCAAGATTCAAAGTGTATCCATCGGGCCCATCGGGAATTCGCGCCATGATGTGCGTGTGGCAGTCGATCAATCCCGGCAGGATCGTCGAGTGACTAAGATCAATGAATTGTGCATCCTTCGGAGCATGTGACCGGATGTCGGCGAACCGGCCAACTTCCTTGATGCGGTCACCTTCGATCCAGACGGCCGCATTCTCGACATAGCTTCCTTTGTTAACGTCCAGAAGCTTGCCGGCCTTGACCACTATCGAGGCTGAATTTTGCTTCACCTGCGCTTGGGGCGTTACTCGAACAGACCAAAGTGCGAGCAGAACCACGCAAGCGATGGCAGACTTTTTCATGGCGCACTAAGTATCACATTCCGAGAACCGCTACAAGCACGCCTAGATTCATTCGTTATTTGGTAAATGCGCCGGTTGTGACGGGCGAGGGTGGCGCGAGCGCGTTGGTGTGGTTTCGAAGTGACTCGCTGACGGAACCAAGCGCTGTATCGTGCGGCCTAACATTGGGGTAGGCGAGTTATATGCAATGTCCGATAACAGGTATTATGTAAAATACGTGAAATGCCTAGACCCGCGTCTTCAGTAAGTCCCGCAACTCTTCCCGAAACCTTCTAACCTTTTCCAGCCTCTCCGGCGTCGCCTCGACAATCTCGTCCTTCGCCTGGAATACCTGCCGTCCGGCGACCTCGGTCAGCACTCCCATGACTTCCCCAACCTGCCAACCGGGCGTTCCCAGCATTTGCAAGCCATCGGGAGACGGCACGACCAATGCGATGCAATTCTCGCGCACTACTCCTACGCACTTGGGAAACCGTTCGAATGTCTTGAGTTCGAATCCCGCCAGGTAGATTTTCTGGAGTTGTTCGGCAGGGTCCATCAGGAATTTGTAATTGCGTAATTCTGTAATTTTGAACTGACTGAATCAAAGTGCCAAAATCACGAAATTACCAATTACATCTTGTACCTTCCCATGTCCTCGTCATTCAAACCTTCGAGCCACTTGCGAAGCTCTTCGCTGGTTACGCGGTCTGACGGCGCCGCCTGCTTCGAATTCTTCAAAACCTCATCCTCCACGAAGATCGGACAATCCACGCGGAGCGCGAGCGCCAGCGCATCTGATGGCCGGGAGTCGATGCTAATGATGTGCCCATCACGCTCCAGCCAGATCACGGCATAAAACGTGTCTTCCTTCAGCTCCGTCACCACCACCTTGTGCACTTGCGTATCCAGCCCAGTCAGCACATTTTTGATCAGATCATGTGTCATCGGCCGCGGCGTACTCACCTTTTCGATCTCCAGCGCGATCGCATTTGCCTCGTAAATCCCGACCCAGATCGGTAACACCGCATCGCTCCCCGAATCCTTCAGAATCACGATCGGCATGTTCGTAACGGGGTCCATCAAAAGGCCACGGATTTTCATCTCCACTTCCATCTGTTTCTCCCGAAAGTGCTCCGCTTTTATACCACCATTTCGCCCACCAGGCTGTTGGGAAAACACTGCCTGGTTATGACCGATACGTAACTACCGAGGGCGGGTTCGACTCCGGCAGGCGCGGTAAAGTTCAGGACTTTGTTCTGAGAAGTCCGCCCAACCCATTGATTCCGCGAGTTGTTCTTCCCTTCCACCATAGCTTCGAGCGTTCGCCCGAGAAACTTGGCGTTGTTGCGTTTCTGGATCTCACGCTGCCGCTCGTTCACCACTGACAGCCGTCGCGCTTTTTCTTCATCTGAAATTGCGTCGTCAAGCCTGAGCGCCGGGGTGTTCGGGCGCGGTGAATACTTGAATCCGAAAACCCCGTCAAATTCAACCCCGTCTAGCAACGACAAAGTTTGCCCGAACTCCGCCTCAGTCTCGCCCGGAAAACCCACGATGATATCTGTTGTGATGCTGATTTCCCGGCGCGCGGCCTTCATCCACGCGATCCGTTCGAGATATTGGTCTCGGGTGTAGAGCCGTTGCATGGCCTCAAGCACTCGAGTCGATCCGCTCTGCACCGGCAGGTGCACGTGATCGCACAAGGTGGGCACCGCATCGATGGCCTCAACAATGTCTCGCCCAAAATCTCGCGGGTGCGAGGTCGTAAACCGCACTCGCCGGATGCCTGGCACGTTCCCGAGCGATACCAACAATTCAGCAAAGCTTTTATTTTCTGATGGATCACGATAAGAATTCACGTTTTGGCCGAGCAGTTGAATCTCGGTGTATCCGAGATCGGCCATCTGCCGCGCTTCGTCCAGGACCGACTCGGAAGTCCGGCTGCGCTCCTTGCCTCGCGTGAACGGAACCACACAGTACGCGCAGAACTTGTCGCATCCTTCGATGATTGTGATGTAGCCGCGGTTCGGATTCGTGCGCGAGGTGAACTCGGTCTCAAAACACTTGTCGGTCTGGCGATCGTCGAGCCCGGTCGTGCGCTTCCCTTCCTCGATTTGCACCAGCATTTCTGGCAAATTCCGGTACGACGCGGATCCGCACACCATCGAGACATGGGGTGCGCGCTCGAAAATCTTCTCGCCCTCCTGCTGCGCCACGCAACCCAGCACCCCGAATTTTTTGCCTTGCGCCTGCAGCTTTTTGTAGTCGGCGAGACGATGAAAAACCTTCTGCTCGGCTTTGTCGCGGATAGAGCAGGTGTTATAGAGGATCAGGCCGGCCTCTTCAACCGTGGGAACCTGGCGATAGCCCTCGGAAATGAGCGTCCCAATGACCTTCTCTGAGTCATGGACATTCATCTGGCAACCAAAGGTTTCGAGGTAAAACGTCTTGTCAGGGCTCGCTGCCATCCTGGGTTCAAGTATATCGTAGCGGGAAAAGGCGCGGCGGATTCGACAGATCAATATGGATTAACCAAGGATTGGCAATGTTCGAGTGGGTGATCGGTATGGCTGAAACTTGTCGCGAAAAGCAGGTTCGCGACCTCGCTTGAGATGACAGTGGACCGCTAACAAAACCGGCGCCTACCAAAAAATGAAGATTGAGTAAGTGAGCAACGAGGAGGCAAGTAACTGTCCTCAAAGCGAAAGATCCCAGGAGGACAGCACTATGGTTGTGGTTCAAAGCGTTGGCGAGGGCCCGGAAACAAACAACAAAGGATATGTTGGTGCACCAAATCGGTTCGAACGAGTACCGAAATCAGTCTTCATCGTAACGATCATGGTTGCGGCATTCAGCGTCTTCGCAAAGGCACAGCTGAGTGTGAAAGTATTAGCTCCGACTTCGGCTTCCGTCGGGTCGCCGGTTTATTACGAAGCCTATGCGTCGAATCCGTCATGCGACGGCGGAATCAGTTCCATGCGGATTTACTCGGCGCCGGGCGTGGTGGCTTATAAAACTAGTGGCAATCACATTGAAACTTTCATTCCGCTCCAACCCGGCAGCTACAACACGGCGGTGCAGGCGTTCGATAACTGCGGCAACGTGAGCAAGCAGACGGTTGCTGTTACCACAACCTCCACGGCTGGAGTTACGGTTTTTCTGCCGACGGCGTCGAGCAGCAACGCTCCGGTTCATATCGCGGCTTCAGCGCAGAGCACGTGTTCGATCTCGTCGATGCGCATCTACACCGCGCCCTCGGTAAGCCCTTACGCGATTAACTCCAACCAGACGGACGCCTTCGTGAACCTCGCTCCGGGCGCTTACAGCATGGTGGCTCAAGCCTGGGACAGTTGCGGCAACGTTTATAAGAGCCCGTTTAACGTGAATGTCACGACGGCATCGGACAACTATCTATACAGCACGGGCGGCCAGGGCATCTATCAATTCAAGATCAACAAGGGCGTGGTCATAAATCCAAACGCGCCGAATGCGCCCCCGACCTATGCGGCGCAGAATACGGAAAGTGTAGTTGCCGATCCCGGAGGGAATTTTGTTTATGCGGTCACGGGAACGAATGTCACGGGATTTCAGGTGGATCATGCGACGGGCAAGCTGTATCCGATGCCCGGGTCGCCATTCCTGACAAAGCAATACAGCACCCTCATTGCACAGATGGATCCCGCCGGCCATTTCTTATTTGTGTCGTTTACGACGCCTCTCTATCTGGTGAGTTATGCGATCGACCGTTCGACGGGTGCGCTCACGGCGGCGGGCTCGGTCCAGGTCCCGCATAACCCAAATTTCCCTGTTGCGCTCAGCGTCAACCCGACCGGATCCTTGGTTTATCTCACTGCTGGAGACGCGACTATGCAGATGTACGGGTACACCGTCGACCGAGTAAAAGGCGCACTGAACCCGGTACCGGGCAACGGTTTTACAATTCCCAACGCCTTAGCGAGTGGCGGAGTTGCGGCCGGAGAGAAGTATCTATATGTGGTCGCCGTCACCAGCGGTACATTTGGTGAATACGCTATCTACGGTTACAGCATTGCAAGCGACGGGTCATTGACTGCAATCTCCCAACCTCCGGTCGACGATCCGAATTTCCTGGTCAGTCCGCTCCAGGATTGGTTCGGACGTACTCTCTGGGGTCTCGAATGCTCGATGGGCAGCCCGTGCCTGCAGGATTTTGCGGTGGCGACTTTCCCCATCAATAGTGGCGACGGGACTCTCGGATCTGCGACCAGGAACGATACCGGGATATCTCAATCTTCGGTCGAGGTGGAAGATCACTCCGGCCAATATTTGTACGCCGGAGGTCAGCAGTGCATCGGCAGCAGTTGCGACTATCCTTTTCCACCTCCGCCGGGATTCGTGGGTTCGGCGCGATTGAATTCGGCGGGAGTTCCGAGCCAGGTTTTGGGAGGAATTCCAACGCACGATGATTTCGCACCCCGTGCGATCGCGGTGAGCCCTTAGAGGGTGAAAGTTTTCAGCAGCGAGGGAGCCGCGGGATTGGTTATCGTTTGTGACATATTTTCCCGAATCTCCCTCGTGTAAGCGTCATCCATTTAGTTGTCGCACGTAAATTACTTCTCACCTTAATCTTTAACCAGAACGCATTGCGTTTAAGAGGAGAGACACATCATGCATCCGCGTTTAGAAATCGAGAAAGTTGCCCCCGAGGCCCTGAGAGCTGTGCTGGGGGTTTCTGCTTACATTAATAATCATTCCGGTCTGGAGCCCGGCCTGCTGAATCTCGTTTACCTTCGTGCTTCTCAGATCAATGGCTGTGCATGGTGCATTGACATGCACACCAAAGATGCGCGCGCATTAGGAGAGACCGAGCAGAGGTTGTACGAGGTCAGCGCATGGTGGGATGCTCCGTTCTATACCGACCGGGAACGGGCGGCGCTGGCGTACACAGAGGCAGTGACCCATATTGAAGGCCGGGTGTCCGATGAAGTGTACGAAGAAGTGAAGAAACATTTCAGCGAGAAGGAAATAGTGAACCTGACGCTGGCGATTACTCAGATCAATGTCTGGAATCGGTTTAACGTGGCGTTTCGAAACGTTGCGGGATCCTACCAACCGAACGTGCGCGAGCTAAAGAGAACGGCGTAATCATCCTAGGTCGCCGCGCTTGCAGTGTAGGACGGCCGGCGGTTTATTGGAGTGAGTTGCCTAGGTTTGGCAGCAGTTTGCGAGTCGACCTAGGCATTGCCCTCGGCGCTATTTTCGCGGAGAAATTAGCGCTCAGCATTCAGCGTTCCTGCCCTTCGAGACTAGGGACCGAACTCAGCAACTTACAGAAAGTACTGTATAGACTGCCTCGGGTTGTCACCGGAAAAATGGGAGCTTCGCGGCGTTAAATCCGTCCGTAACGAAACGTGAAAAGCCGCGAGACTATTCCATGACAACTCACGATCCAGCGCCTGCTCACGTGGAAATTGCGCGATCCGGTTCCGGATGCCCCGGTCTAGATGACGTTCTGGCCGGCGGTCTGCCTTCCGGACATTTTTATCTGCTCGAAGGCGAGCCCGGCACGGGGAAGACCACCGTCGCTCTGCAGTTTGTGCAGGAGGGCCTGCGACAGGGCGAACGATGCTTGTACGTCACACTTTCCGAGTCGCGCGAAGAGATTCTGCTAGCGGCCAAGGCCCACGGCTTTCAGCTGCAGAATCTTGACATCCTTGAGCTCAAGCCGAACGAACAGGACCTGAAGCCGGAAGGCCAATACACCGTCTTTCATCCCGCCGAGGTCGAACTCAATGACCGCGTGCTGATGATCATGAACGAAGTGGAGCGGCTGAAACCGGCGCGGCTGGTAATCGACGCGCTTTCGGAAGTCCGCATGCTGGCTAAAGATCCACTACGCTATCGGCGACAGATTCTTTCTCTCAAGGAATATTTGCCGTCGGAATGCACGGTCCTGCTGCTAGACGACCGGACCAGCCGATACGCGGAGTTGGAACTGCACAGCATCGTGCACGGGGTGATCACGCTGGAGAGGCTGCAGCGTGAGTACGGCAAGACCAGGCGAAGGATCGAAGTCACGAAGCTGCGGGGCAGCGCTTTCCGCGAAGGCTTCCACGATTACGTGATCGAGCGCGGCGGACTGTATGTCTTCCCTCGACTCATCGCAGCGGAACACGTAATGGACGAAGAACGCCGGATCCCGGCTAGTTCGGGAATCCCTGAACTGGACGAACTGTCCGGTGGCGGGTTGGATCGAGGCACGAGCACATTGCTGATTGGGCCTGCCGGCTGCGGAAAAACCAGCATGGCATTGCGCTGGATGACCTCCGCCGCGGAACGCGGCGAAACCTCCGCAGCGTTCATTTTCGAGGAGACGATCAGCACATTGCTGGGCCGAGCAAGAGGGTTGGGCATGAATTTGACTCAACATGTGAAATCGGGGCGAGTGCGAATCGATCACCTTGATCCGGCGGAGATGTCTCCGGGCGAGTTTGTGGAGAAGGTGAGAAAGTCGGTGGAAGATGAAAGCGTGCGGGTGGTGGTGATCGACAGCTTGAATGGATTTCTGCAGGCGATGCCGGGCGAGCAATTCCTGGCCCTGCACCTTCATGAGCTGCTGACCTACCTGAACAACAAAGGAATTGTGACGCTGTTGGTTCTCGCGCAGATGGGGATGATCGGTAGCGCCATGCAAACGCCGATCGATGTCAGCTATCTAGCGGACAACATTCTGGTGCTGCGTTACTTCGAAGTGCAGGGCGAGGTGCGGCAAGCAATTTCGATGATTAAGAAGCGGAGTGGTTCACACGAGCATACGATCCGCGAACTACGCCTGGAACCGGGACGCATCCATGTCGGCGAGCCGCTGCATAACTTTCACGGTGTGCTCACCGGGACCCCGGCATTGGTCGGAGGAAACGGGAAGGGCCCGGGATCGAATGACTGAGAATGCCGATCTCGACGTACTGATCTTTGCTCCTTTTGGCAAAGATGCGCAATTGATCGAAAACGTGCTGCGACAATCTGGAATTTCGGTTCGGGTCGTTTCCGCTGCCGCAGAGATGACCGCCAGCATTCCGAGAAAAGCGGGTGTGGCGATTGTAGCGGAAGAAGCGCTGCATACCGCGGAGATTGAAGTTCTCGCGCAGAAGCTGGAAGCGCAGCCCCCGTGGTCCGACTTCCCTCTCCTGGTACTCACCGGTAGCGGAGTTTCCACAGATGCCACAGAACGGGCAGTACGAGCGCGCGCCCCCTTACGCAACGTCACTTTGCTGGAAAGGCCATTGCGGCCTGCAACCCTGATCAGTTCCGTACGCAGCGCGCTCAACGCGAGGCAACGGCAATATGAGATCCGCAATCACTTGGAGAAACAAAGGCTTGCTGAAGAAGCATTGCGTCGAGCCCATGATTATCTGGAATCACAAGTGGAGGGCCGCACCCTGGCGCTACGCAAGCTTTCCGCGAAGCTGCTGCGGGTTCAAGATGATGAGCGACGTAGAATCGCGCGGGAGCTGCATGACAGCCTGGGTCAGTACCTGACGGCGGCAAAGATCAACTTGGACCTATTGGCGACCGATGGCCACCACGATTCGCCACAATTGGTTGAGGCAGTGCAACTGGTGGAGCGCGCGATTTCGGATACTCGCACCTTGTCTCACCTTCTGCATCCGCCATTGCTCGATGAGGCCGGTCTGGCGTCGGCGGCCCGCTGGTACATTGAAGGGTTCGGCAAGCGCAGCGGAATCGTTACGAGCCTTGAGATGGCAGAAGACCTGACTCGGCTTTCGAGCGACATTGAGACGGCTTTGTTTCGCATACTGCAAGAAGCTCTGACCAACGTTCACCGTCACGCCAAGAGCAGCCGAGTGGAGATTGACCTCGTGGCGGACGAAACAGCGGTTGTGCTCACGATCAAAGATTACGGCGCCGGGATACCGCGAGACGTGCTTGGACGATTTCAGAAAAGCGGCACCGATGTTGGAGTCGGACTTGCAGGCATGCGAGCCCGGGTGAAAGAGCTGGGCGGAACGTTCGAGGTTCAGTCCAGCCCTGCTGGTACCACGCTAAAGGCGACCATCCCGGTGGTGCAGGCCTCGGAAAAATACTCAGACAATCTCGGGCCGCGCCCGCACGCACAGTCGACTGCCAGCGCGTAACAACTTCCCTATTTGGGCAGTGAGGGGCGGGTGTCGACGGTTTCCCCTTTTTCCAAAAACGCCTGCATCCAGCCGAGAACCCGCTTCCACCCTTCAGTATGGCCCCCTGCCGCTTGAGGATTGGCAGCAAAGCCGACATGGCGGAGCTTTACGAGGGTTCCGGTGCCGACCCTTTGCGGTCCACGGCCTTGGAGGCCATGAACATCGCGTGGCTCGAGATCCCAATAGACGGTCGTTTCCAAGGGATGAGCCCAACTTGGCTTCCATGTATAAGCCAGGTGACGCGGCGGATCGATCTTCAGATATTCGCCTTTGACTTCAAACGAAGATCCGTCGGCCATCACACCTTTGCTCGACCACTTTCCGCTCGGGCGTAGATCAAAAGATGTGTCCGTTACGCGATACATGCCTTGTTGACCCCACCACTGTCGGGTTTGAGCGGGATCGGTGAGCGCCTCGAAAACGCGAGCCGGTGGCGCGGCCACAAAGATTTCCGCGAGGATGGTGTCTTGATCGGGAGTGATGGATGCAGTTGCCATGTAAGACCTCGTTAGTAGTCAGGAGTCAGGTCTATGAAATCCGAAAAACAGTTTGCCAAGACCCGGTCCCATTCGGACTAATGTTTTTCAACAAATTCTTTGAGCGATTTCGCCACGCCACTCCAGCCGCCGCTGTAATCCTTGAGAGACCCAGGCAAACCTTTGAGGCCGCTGTGCGTGATTTTTACTTTCGTGCCTGAACCGCTGGGAGTGAGTTCCCAACGTACAACGGTGCGCTGATCCGGCCTTTCATGCCAGTTTGCAATCCACGTGTAGGCCACGCGGCGAGGCGGATCGAACTCAAGGACCTCGCCATCGCAATGAAATTTAGTGACGCCGTTGACGTTCATCTTGCTCTGCTTGGTGTCATATCGCCAACGGCCGCCGACCTTAGGCTCCATTGAAAAGTGCTCAATCTGGCAGTCCTCGCCGGTCCACCATTGCATGACTTGTTGTGGATCGATGATGGCTTGGAAGACTCGATCTGGGGGCGCGGAGATCATGATTTCCGCAACGACTGCGTCCTGGTCCGGAGTAATGAGGGCGGTTGCCATTTGAAAGTTCCCTTTCCGCTAAATTCCATGGTCAATGGGCGTCATACGTCACTTGACGCGCTGGAGATCGAAGGCTTCATGTTGCTGGGCTTTTCCGGCGGCGTCCTGGAATTCCCAAAGCTCGGTATGGTGATCGGCATCCAGCATGGTGAGCGTCATACGCACCATGTGTCCCGGCTGAGAGCTTAGGAGGTTGGTCACATCGAGGAAATTGAAGGTAACACTCTTTCCGTCGGGAGACACGGTGCCGACCATGCGGGGCTGATTCCCGGTGTCACAGTAGTGGGTCAGCATCAGACGGTCGCCATCAAGGTGAATCATGCTGATCATGTTCTCCGGACCATGAATTTCGCTCATAATGGCGGAGCCCTTCGACGTGACCCGAAACGAGACTTGAAGGTCCCTGCCCATTGCCTTGCCCGCCCAGTTTCCCTCTAGAGTTTTCAGCTTCTCGAAAGACGCCTGTGCATCGGAGGCAAAGCTGGCCGTAGCGAGAGCTAGTACCAAGACAGCCAATGCATTGCGAAGATTCTTCATTTCCAATTCTCCTGTTTATTTTTTGGGACGACGACTTCCCGGAATTCCTTTTGCGTAAATTTCTTTTGCATATTCTGCTTCGACAAAATTCTTCAGGTTTGTCAGGCTGACCTGCCAAAAGATACGGTACTGCTCGAGCCAGGAGTCCACAGCCTTCAGCGGCTCGGGATTCAGTTGATATACGCGGAGCCTTCCCTCGCGTCGCTCTTCAACCAGGTGTGCGCGCCGCAAAAGGCGGAGATGCTTTGATATTGCGGGTCGAGAGACGGGGAAGGCGCTGGCGATTTGTCCCGCTGGCCGACTTCCCTGCCGCAAAAGGTCGAGTACGGCTCGCCGCGTAGGGTCGGCCAATGCGCCGAAAGCCGCCTCTGCCGAATATGTAACCGAACGGTGACGCATAATGCGTAACTATACGGTTACATAAAAACCTTGTCAAGCGCTTTCTACGCGACGCAGTTCAGCCACTTCGATCTGAAAGCGATCGGAGCGCGATATTTAAGATCGAATTTCTTCGAACAAACTGACCTCCCCTTAGATTCAATTGAACGTCCGAACCTGTCTAATCACGGCGCGCTGGCCTTCGTCTAACCCGACACGACAGGTGCAACCATGAGATTCGTCCTTTGGGGAATGTTCTTGATGGCAAGCCTCACGCCAGCGCGTGCCCAAGATAAACAAGCCACAGTAGAAGATCCTTCGTGGGTCAAGGCGGTGGCCCAGAAGCCATTGGTCTATACGGTTTCGGGCATGGATAGAGTGAGAGTAAGGCGCGATGTGATTTATAAGCGGGTGGGCGCACAAGCCCTCAAGATGGACATTTATCGGCCGGCGGAGTCGACTGCGAAGTTGCCGGCCATTTTATTCATTCATGGCGGATTTCTGCCACCGACCCTACGCACGCAACCGAAAGACTGGCAAATATTCGCGGACTATGGCCGTATGGCAGCCGCTTCGGGATTTGTTGGGATTGCATTCAATCATCGTCTCTATGAAAACTGGATGAGCGTTGAAAATTCAACCAGCGACCTCCGCGATGCGATTGCTTATGTCAGAGAAAATGCCGACTCGTTCGGCGTAGACGGTGACCGGATTGTCTTGTGGGCTTTTTCGGGGGGAGGCCCGTTGCTGACGCTGGCGATTCGAAATCCGCAGCCGTACCTTCGATGCATAGTGTCGTACTACGCGCTGCTGGACCTGGTGGAGAGCGAGAAGGAATCGCGAGGAGCGCTATCGGAGGACACACTGCTGGAGTATTCTCCGCGGCACCAATTGGAAGTCAGCACCAAACCCATCGCGCCGATGTTTATCGCACGTATGGGAAAGGACCACCCGAATATTAGCGCCTCTGTCGATCACTTTATTTCTGCAGCATTCAATCGGGGCGTGACTCTCACCGTGAGCAACGATCCGGAGGGACATCACGGCTTCGACGTGGAAGACGACACGGATGCTTCGCGCGCGGTGATCCGGGAAACGATGGAGTTTGTGAAGGTGCACACTGCGGCGAGATAGCCTGAACTTTCGGCCTCGTTGTAGAATGCCGTCGTCATGCCGGTCGGCGAGAGCCCGGAGAAACAGCTGCGGACGTTTGTTGCCAAGTTCGAGCCCAAACACCAAGCGGTGATCCGTTCGGTGCGTAAAGCACTGCGAAAGCGGCTTCCGACCGCGAACGAACTGGTGTGGGACAACTACAACTTCTTCGTAATTGGCTATTCGGCCACAGAGCGGCCGTCGGACAGCATCGTCTCCATCGCAGCGGCAGCCAATGGGGTGGGACTTGCTTTCTATCGCGGCGCTTCCCTTCCCGATCCCCACGGAATCTTACAAGGGTCGGGAAGTCAGAACCGATTTGTGCGGCTGGAGTCGGCAGAGAAATTGAACGATCCCAAGATCAAGGCACTCATTGATGCAGCTTTCGATCAGGCAATAACTCCGTTTGCCAAGAGCGGAGGTGGCAAGCTCATCATCCGGTCAATTTCGAAGAAACAGAAGCCGCGGCGGAAGGCGAAAAAGTAGCCGAGTGTCCCTAGGCGTTCGGGTTTGAGCCATTCCCCACAAGTTCAAGAAAAGCTTTGTGAACTCGCGCGTCCTCCGACAGTTCAGGATGGAAGGTCGCGGCCATGACTCTTCCCTGGCGGACGACGACCGGATCGCTGCCCTCGGTCGCAATCACTTCGACGCCCGGCCCGACACGCTCAATTTTCGGAGCACGGATGAAGACCATCTCGATGGGGGTACCTTCGAACTTGCCCTCGCGAATCGAACTGTCGATCTGGCGGCCGTAAGCATTGCGGCGAATGCCGATGTCGAGAACGCCGAGACCCTTCTGTTTGGGATTTTCGACCTCGTTTGCAAGCAGGATGGCGCCGGCACAGGTACCGAAGGTGGGTTTCACGCGCACGAAACCTTTCAGTTTCTCGAATCCTTCTTCCCCGAGAAGCTTAAGAAATGTGGACGACTCGCCGCCAGGGATGACGAGGCCATCGATCTCGCCGAGTTGGTCGGGCTTGCGGACCAGCACAACTCTGGCTCCGAGCTCCTCAAGTCGTTTGCGATGCGCGTCAAAGTCGCCCTGCAGGGCAAGAACACCGATGGTCATAAGGCAGCGATCAAGTTGCAGCGTCAAACCAGCATGATCTGGCTTGTAGAGTTAAGGGTCCACTTTTGAACTAAAACGGTCGTTACAAGTCGCGAGCTCCATGAACAACTTGAGAATCAAGACCTCATCGTCTTCAAATTTGTAAACAGCAAGTGCTTCGGAAACCCGGAGATTCTCGTACGACCTCAACTCTTACTTGCGGCGTGTCGTAGCCGCACGCAGAGACATGGAATCCCCACTAAGGATGCGGGGAATCACCATCCCCTGGTTTGCAGCATGTGGGCTTCGTCCAGGGCTGAGATGGCGAGCCCCTTCATTGCGCCGGTCAGGTGTTCGCTGACTTCAAGTAACACTTTAGGATCCTGATAGTGAGTAGCGGCCTGGACGATAGCCTTGGCGCGCTTCTCGGCTTCCTGGGGATCGGCGAATTCGGTTGAGTTCTTCATGAAGATTCCTGAACCGACGAAGACAGCCTCTGCGCCAAGCTGCATAACTAATGATGCGTCGGCGGGGGTAGCAATGCCGCCAGCGGAGAAATTCGGGACGGGCAACTTCCCTTCCTTGGCGACCATCTTGACCAGTTCGTACGGTGCCTGTAACTCTTTCGCCTTCGCGTAAAGTTCCTGGTCACTCAGCACAGTGAGAATCTTCATATCCTGAACAATCTGGCGGATGTGCTTCACCGCATGGACCACGTCACCGGTGCCGGCCTCTCCCTTAGTGCGGATCATAGCTGCGCCCTCGGCGATGCGGCGAAGAGCTTCGCCCAAGTTGCGCGCGCCGCAGACGAAGGGGACATTAAAAGCGTGCTTATCGACGTGATGCGCCTCGTCGGCGGGCGTGAGGACTTCGGACTCGTCGATGTAGTCGACGCCGAGTTCCTGCAGGATCTGAGCCTCGGCGAAGTGGCCGATGCGGCACTTGGCCATCACGGGAATCGACACGGCGGCCATGATCTCGCGGATTTTCTTGGGCGAGGCCATGCGGGCTACGCCGCCTTCGGCGCGGATCTGTGCCGGTACGCGCTCGAGGGCCATCACGGAAATGGCGCCGGCACGTTCGGCGATGACGGCTTGTTCGGCATTGGTGACGTCCATGATGACGCCGCCCTTCAGCATCTCGGCGAGGCCGGTCTTGAGACGGAGGCTGGTGGAATGACCATTGTTCTGGGACATGATGCAAGCTCCTTAAGAGGTCCATTTAAGATTACAATTTAAGTGGTCAGTACGGTATGGCCATTTTATGGAAATGTGTGCATACCACTTGAACAACTTTTAACCGAAAAGGCGCAAAGAAAAGCAGATTGTTCAGGACTGAAGTCGCTGGGAATAACGATACGAGGAGGGGATGGCAAAACAACACAGCACATTGCCGTTGAATCTTCATCAGCCGAAATCAGGGATGCCGTTGTATCGCTGGCTTTATGACGAGCTGCGGGCGGCGATCCTGGCGGGACGGCTGCATCCGGGGACGCGACTTCCGGCTACGAGGGATCTGGCGGATCAGTACGGCGTCTCGCGGCCGACGATCGTGACTGCGTTCGAGCAGTTGCAATCGGAAGGATACGTCGAGGGGAGGATCGGGTCGGGAACGTACGTTACACAAACTTTGCCAGATGAGTTGCTGCAGGCGCCGAGAACGGTTTCGCAGCCGAAGATTCGGAAGCAAGTGCGGCATCTCTCGAAGTACGCGCACCGGTTGCAGCCGTTACGACGTTCCGAATCGAGCCGAATACGGGCCTTTCGAGCGAACCTTCCGGCGCTTGATGAGTTTCCAACGGCTCTGTGGGCGCAGTTGGCGTCACGACGATTGAAGAGCGTTTCGGCGAATCGGCTGGCTGGCGGAGAAGCGCTCGGATATCGTCCGTTGCGCGAGGCCGTGGCGGAATATCTGAATACGTCACGGGGCGTGAAGTGTTCGGCGGATCAGGTTCTGATTATCTCCGGCGTGCAGGAGGCGCTGAATCGCGCCGCGCACGTCTTGCTCGATCCTGGCGATCCGGTGTGGATGGAGGAGCCGGGGTACGTTGGCGCAGCGGCGGTATTTCGGTCTGTTGGCGCGAAGGTGTGTTCCATCCCCGTCGATTCGGAGGGATTAAACCTTGAAGCCGGAATCAAGCGGGCGACGCGGCCGCGAATGATTTACGTGACGCCGGGGCATCAGTTTCCGCTGGGCGTGACGATGAGTTTGCGAAGACGATTGTCGCTGCTGGAATGGGCGCGGCGGTCGCGAGCCATGATTTTTGAAGACGACTATGACAGCGAATATCGATATTCGGGGCGGCCGATTCCGGCGCTGCAAGGGCTGGACAAATCGAGCGCAGTGATTTTTGCGGGCAGCTTCAGCCTGGTGATGTTTCCTTCCCTGCGGTTGGGTTATGTGGTTGTCCCGCCGGATATGGTTGATATTTTTGCGGCGGCAGCGTCGGTGAGTACACATCATCCACCGTTGCTGGATCAGGTAATCTTGTGCGACTTCATCCGCGAGGGACACTTCGCGCGGCATGTGCGGCGGATGCGGCAATTGTATGGCGAGCGACTGCAGGTGCTGATCGACGCGACTCGAGAGCGGCTTGGGGGATGGCTGGAGTTGCGCGATGTGGAAGCAGGACTGCGAACAGTCGGATGGCTGAAGAGAGGGACCTCGGCGGAGGGAGTGGCGAAGGCCGCGGCAGAGCACGATGTCGAAGTGGTCCCGCTGAGCCGGTACGCGTATGGGAAGTCTAGAAAGAACGGGTTGGTGTTGGGATTTGCTGCGGTGAACGAAAAAGAGTTGAGGCGAGGAGTGGAGGAATTAAGAAAGGTGATGGAGGGGAGTTAATCAGCATTAAGAGACACTAGGTTTTTCAAGCTTCTGAATCAGGTCTTCAAATTGGCTTACCCGCGGTATACGGTCAATGAGTGTTGTAAGAAAACTTTTATTTTCGAACCCGGTCGCCCGTTTTGTGTAGTGCGGAATCCGAGGGTATACGGTCGTGAATAAAGCTACTTGCCTGCTGCTGTTTTCTCTAGCGCTCTCGCCATGGCAAAAAGCGAGGGAAGTATCCTCGTCGGCCGCCGTTGCTGACGCGGAAGGTATCTACGCTGACCTGGCCGATTCCTATGGCATCATCTCGACGATCGATTCTGATCTATTCACCACGTATCAGGGAAAGGACCGCGCAGCCTGGGAACGCGTCTATAGCGAGAAGCGCAAACGGCTAGTCGAAACGCTGAGTAAGGTCCCCGCTTCGGGTCTCTCCCCACTCGATGGCCGTGCGGTCGATGTTATGAACCGCCACCTGCACGACGATTTTCGAGAACAGTTCAACGATCAGAATACGCCGCCCGAGCATTGCCAGGATGCCCAACGTCGAGATGCCTCCGTGACATCACTCGAGGGGGCGCTTTCCGCCTGCTTCACCGAATTGGGCAACAACATCGAATTCGAGGGAAAGCGCGTTACCCGCGTCTCCGCCCTCAGCATGCTGGAAGAAATCAACCAAGAGGAGCGGCGCAAGAAACTCTTCTACTCGTTTGAGCCGCTCTGGAACGCGGTAAACGCCAAGGACGATGCAAGCAGCCCGTATCGTCGCCTGCTTCCCTTGGTAGCCTCTGCGTCGAATAGACAGGGCACCAATGTTGATTCTGCCGCACGAACGTTGGGTGTTTCATCGCAGGACGTCGAACACTGGCTGGAACAGATTCTCGACACCTGGCGCCAGGTTGATGGCGGACAGATGGTCGAGCCCTGGGACTACTTTTATCGCAGCGGAGAAGCTTCTCGCCTGCTCAGCAGCGTAACCACGAAGGATTCTTTTGTCGGAGTGAACCAGCGCTACTATCACGATCTGGGCGCAGATCTCCAGCAGTTGGGCATTCTCTATGACCTTGAGGCGCGTCCTGGTAAGGCGCCTCTTGCTTACACCGATTTCGTAACGCGGGGCCGGCTAATTGATGGCAAGTGGCGCCCCTCCGTCGTTCATATCTCCGGCAGCTACGCGACCGGCGGACTTGGCCTGCTCAACGAACTCGTTCACGAGAACGGCCACGCCGTCTACGAGATGGCGATTCATGAGCGCCCGGCCTTTATGGACGTTGCTTCGGCACTCTTCGACGAAGCTTTCGCCGATGTTCCTGCATGGAATACATACGAGCCTGACTGGCAGCGTAAGTATTTGGGACAGGCCGCGCCCGAGGCGGCATCACGGCGCGGTCTGTTTTCTTCCGTGATGCTCGATGTTGCCTGGGCTTTGTTTGAATGCCGAATGCTGCACAGTCCTGCGGCCGATCCCAATGTGGTGTGGACTGAGGTCACCAATCGTTACCTGCACATCATTCGTCATCCTGAGATTTCCTGGTGGGCTATCCGCGGGCAACTGGTGCAGATGCCGGGATACATGGTGAACTATGGCCTGGGTTCCGTGCTGACCGCCGATATTCGCCAACACACGCGGGAGACGCTAGGCGCGTTTGAGACCGGCAATCCGCAGTGGTACGCATGTACCAGCGAGCACCTGCTCCGCTTCGGCGAAGAATTAGATACTTCGGCGCTGCTGAAGCAATTCCTTGGACGACCTGTCTCGCCGCGGGCGTTGCTCGATCAGCTTCGAAGATTCGCAGGGAAATGAGCGAATACGATCAAGTGCCTATCGCTCTACAAACTTTGCGAACATCTTATGTGGGTCGATGGCGATGAAGAGGCCTCGGCTGCGCGCCAGAATTTCACTCTTCTGATTCAGGATCTCGGCGACGTTAATGTGCTTCCTGCCGCTGACTTTCTGCTCGCGTGATTCGACACGCAGAGGTTTATTCAACGGAACTGGCTTGAGATAGTTCACGGTGATTTCGGAAGTGAGGGCGACGACGTGGCGAAGCTTGTTTACCTTGCCCATGGCTTCGTCGAGGATGGTGGCGATGATGCCTCCATGAACATGGCCGGGAGGGCCGGTGTAGCGCTTGCCCAGCCGAAAGCGGCAGACGAAGCAGTCGCGCTCTTCGTCGTACGTGAACTTGAGACGCATGCCTTCCGGGTTGTTTTTGCCGCATCCGAAACAGAAGTTCTTTTGCAGGCGGACGTAGCGCGTACTGTGGCCGTGGCCATGAGGCTTTGAGGGCATTGGGACATCGTATATGAAGTTACGGTGCGCGCGATGACGTCAACTTTTTCTTCCCACGAATTCGGCGATGCCCCGATCGCGGATGGTTTCGTGGCAGTGGAGGACGTTGAGATTGCGAAAGACGCCGAGGAGTTCGTTCTCTTCGAGAAGATGCATGCGGTGAGTGGGGCCGCGGCCGAAGCTGGGATGAAGTCGTGTGTAGGTCTTATAGATCAGCAGGCCACCGGGTTTGAGGGCACACAGGAGTTCCGGGAAAACTTTTCGCTCAAGGTAGAAGAAGACCAGGATGAGTTCGTATCTTGCTTTCGTAGCTTTGAACTTCGAAGCGTCGGCGATGCGGAACTTTATTTTGTCTTTGTACTTGCCAGCGAGTTTCTGCGCTTTGTTAATTCCAACATCGGAGATGTCGAGCAGGGTGACGCGCCAATTCCGTTTTGCGAGCCAGATGGCATGGCGGCCGAGGCCTCCGGCGAGGTCGAGCGCGTTGCCGGCTTGCGGAAACAAAGGCTCGATGAAGTCTTCGAATGCCCGCACGAGAAACGGATCGGCAGCCGCCGGGCCGTGTGGGCCAATAGAGTACTTGTGATTCCAGGTTTGCCGCTCGCCAGGCATTAGGTCGTACCAGTATATGGATGCGAGCCAGGCGCACGATTCATAGTGTCGCATTATAGTGTCGCAAGGAACGCGACACCTTCGTACGACTCGCCCAGATCCTGCGCAGCGCAACGGAAACTCGCTCAGGATGACAAATCAAATTACACCGCAGCAAACTATTGCAAACGTCACAGGCTCCTGTGATATTCTTCGTGGCCGACCCATTTCTGCTGCCGGCCATGAATCTACGCGAACCACAACCTCGGGGGGTGTTGTAGATGGGGCTCGTCCTGCTGGTTATTATCTGGCTGATCACGTTCCTAAGCACATACTTCTTCGCAGCAAAAACCTGGTGGCTCCCGCACGGCGTTTCGACGGCCGCGCCTTGGATTGACCATCAGTTCGCCCTGACCTATGTGCTGATGGGAATTATCTTTGTAGCCGCGCAGTGCGCGCTGGGATACCTGGTTTGGAAGTATCGCGAAGGCGCATCGAACGGCCCAGTCGAATACTCCCATGGAAACACCAAGCTCGAACTTCTCTGGACCGCGCTGACGGCCATCCTTTTTATAGGGTTGAATCTGATGGGGAGCCATGTGTGGGCGAGCGAGCGCTTTGCCCCCGCGCAACCCAACTCGGTTCCAGTGGAAGTGACGGGCATGCAGTTTGCATGGTACTTCCGGTATCCGGGGGCAGACGGAAAGTACGGACGCACGGATGCGAAGCTGATGGACCCATCTGCCGGAAACGAATCGGCGATTGGGCTGGACACGGCGGATCCAGCAGCGAAGGACGACGTCGTTACCGGCACAATGTACATACCGGTGAACCGAGAAGTCGATCTGACACTGAAAGCGGTGGACGTGATTCATAGTTTCTTTGTGCCCTCGTTCCGTTTCAAGCAGGACGCGGTGCCGGGGCTTGGAATTCACATGCACTTTACGCCAACAGAGATTGGAGATTACGAGATTGCCTGCGCCGAGTTGTGCGGGCTCGGTCATTACAAAATGCACGGCATGGTACACGTTGTGAGCCAGGCGGACTTTGACAAGTGGCTGGCTGCACGGGAGGCGGAGAAACAATAATGTCGAGTTCGGCACAGGTCCACGCGCACGCGGCCCCGCAGGGCTTTATTCGCAAGTACATTTTCAGCCTGGATCACAAGGTCATCGGGATTCAATATTACTTCCTGGCGCTGACGGCAGTGTTTGTCGGAATGTTCTTGTCGCTGCTGATGCGCATTCACCTGATCTGGCCAACGGCTGTCCTGCCCCTAGTGGGCGAGATTAAGCCCGAAACCTATTTGAGCCTGCTGACGATGCACGGCACGATCATGGTGTTCTTCGTGCTGACGACGGCGCCACAGGGCGGCTTCGGAAATTACTTTCTGCCCATTCAGATTGGCGCGCCGGACATGGCCTTCCCTGTCCTGAACATGCTTTCGTTCTGGACGACATTTGTGGCGTTTGTGGTGATCATCGCAGCGTTCTTTGTGACCGGTGGAGCACCGCTACACGGGTGGACCGGTTATGCACCGCTCAGCGCACTGACGAATTCGGGGCCAGGTGAGCAGTTGGGCGCAGATTTGTGGATCACAAGCATTGCGATCTTCTGTATTGCGTCGCTCATGGGCGCGCTGAACTTCATCACCACGACGCTCGATCTCCGGGCGAAGGGCATGACGATGATGCGCATGCCTTTGACGGTATGGGCGTGGTTCATCACAGCAATTCTCGGGCTACTGGCGTTCGGTGTGTTGCTCTCAGCGGGAATCTTGCTCTTGCTCGACCGCAATATGGGAACAAGTTTCTATGTTCCGCTCGTAGTGGTGAACGGGCAGGTCATGGGGCACAAAGGCGGATCGCCGCTGCTGTGGCAGCACCTGTTCTGGTTCTTTGGACACCCGGAGGTCTACATCGCGATTCTGCCCGGCATGGGCGTGGCTTCGCAGCTGCTATCCACGTTCGCGCGCAAGCCGATCTTCGGATACAAGGCCATGGTTTACGCGATCATGGCGATCGGACTGTTGGGTTTTGTGGTGTGGGGCCATCACATGTTCATGAGCGGAATGAGCCCGTACTCGGCATTCGCATTCTCCATCATGACCATGTGCATCGGCGTGCCGTCGGCGATTAAGACTTTTAACTGGCTGGGCACTTTATATAAAGCAAAGATTCGCTTCCACACGCCGATGCTGTACGCGATCGGATTCGTTTCTCTGTTCGTGTCTGGCGGATTGAGTGGCCCATTCCTGGCGCAACCGGTCCTGGATATTCCGCTTCACGATACGTATTTTGTGGTGGGGCACTTCCACCTGATCATGGGTGTGGCGGCCATCTTCGGCATGTTTGCCGGAACGGCTTACTGGTTCCCGAAGATGTTCGGCCGCATGATGAATGAGACCTGGGGCCGAATTCATTTCGTCATCACGCTTATTGGCACCTATGCCATCTTCATGCCGATGCACTATCTCGGGATGGCGGGTCAGACACGGCGCTACTCGCAGTTCACCGAAGTGCAATACATGACTCACCTGATTCCTGTGCAGACCTTTATGACTTACGCCGCGTTCATCACGATCGGGGCGCAATTGATCTTCGTCTTCAATCTGTTCTGGAGCATGTTCAAGGGCCCGAAGGCGAGCGACAACCCTTGGGAATCAACAACGCTGGAATGGACGACGGCGACCCCGCCGCCGCATGACAACTTCGGCGGGAAAACGCCCATCGTATATCACGGACCCTATGAGTACAGCGTGCCCGGTGCTCCGAAGGATTACGTGATGCAGACCGATCCCGCGGGAGTAGCGGCGCATTAATGTAACGCGGGCACTCGTGCCCGCGAACAAAGCTGGCGGACAGCAATATCCGCCCGACACAAGCAGAAGCAGTTATGGCGACTTTGAGTTCAACAGTTCCGGTTCAAGTTCCGAAGCCCGGACACGGCGGCGGTAGCGATCTAAAGCCTCCGGTGTTCGGCGGCGGTGACGGGGATCGTGGAGATAGTTACCCCGATTATGGGCGAAGACTGCGAAGAGCCCGACTTGGTCTGATCGTTGCTCTCGCTCCGATCTTCATGTTTTTTATTTCGATTGTGAGTGCGTATGTGGTACGTCAAGGACTACCGACGCTGGACAACAGAACGGACACCTATGTTCGCGACTGGATTCCAGTGCAATTGCCGATCGCATTGTTGCTGGTGAATACCGGCTTGCTGGCGGCAAGCAGTTTGACGGCTGAGTTCGCGCGCAGGCAGATCACGAGACAGGCGGCATTGGCGCCCGTGCAATCGATTCCCGGCGTTTCATTGGGAGAAGAAAGCGGATTTCCATGGCTGCCGGTGACAGTACTGTTGGGCAGCGGATTCCTGATCGGGCAATGGCAGGCTTGGCGGAAGCTGGCTGACCGGGGTTTCTATGTGGCAACCAGCCCCAGCAGTTCCTTTGTTTATCTGTTGACGGCAGCGCATGGAGTGCACCTGATCGGCGGCGTGATGGTTCTGCTCTACGCCGCGACGGTCTCGTTGCTACGGAAGCCGGTAGAAGGGCGAAGCATTGTGGTCGATGTGACCGCGTGGTACTGGCACTTCATGTTTCTGCTGTGGATTGGGATTTTTGCGTTGTTGTGGTTCGCAAGATAGGCGGGGGCGAGATGCCTCCGTGAATGCCGGCGGGATGCCGGCGCTACGGGAGACAGATGCATGGCTGATGCGGCAGTTGCACACGGTTCGGCAGAGGCATACGAGCCGTCATTATTCGGGACCTACTCAAAGAAGATCGGGATGTGGCTGTTCCTGCTCTCCGACACGCTAACGTTCGGGGCGCTACTGTTCGCGTATAGCTACGGCCGCATTTCGAATCCCGATTGGCCTACGCCTTTTCATAAAGAGAGCATCACCAATGCCACGGTCATGACGGGCTGCTTGCTTTCCAGCTCGTTGACGATGGTTCTTGCCGTGCTCGCGGCGCGGCGTGGGGACAAGAGTTGGACGCGCAACTGGATTCTGCTGACCATGCTTTTTGGGTCGGGTTTCATCGTGCTGCACGCGTTGGAGTGGACCAAGCTGATCGGGGAAGGCATGACGCCGTTCAAAAATCCTTGGGCAGCGACGGTGCCGCAGTTTGGCGGGACATTCTTTACTCTCACGGGCATGCACATGCTACACGTGACCATCGGCGTGATCTATCTCGGCGTGGTGGCTCTGCGCAAAGCATTTCTACCCATATTGCTGGTGATCTGGGGAATTGTGTTCTTTTCCACGCCGGCAGATAACGTGTTCCATATCGGGGTTCATGCATTGTTGATCGGGTTAGTCATCGCAGCGGTGATCCTGTTCCTCAAGCCGAAGGATTACGATGCGCATGATGTGGAGATCGCCGGATTGTACTGGCACTTCGTCGATCTGGTGTGGATGTTCATCTTCCCGCTGGTGTACCTGATGTCGACGCGGGTGCAGGGATAAGACTCAGAGCCTTACAGAGGAAAACAATCGATGCATACGGTTGCGGCACATCACGATGAGGGCAAGAGCCAGTATCTGTGGGTGTGGGTAGTACTGCTGCTGCTTACGGCCGTAGAGGTGGCCTTGGCGTACAAGCAGGTGTTTCAGCCAGTCCAGATGCTCGAGGCACTGATGGTTTTGTCGGTGATCAAGTCGGCGCTGATCATCGGGTGGTTCATGCACTTGAAATACGAGATTGCGGCTATGAAGTGGGTCATGATGACCGCCGTTTGCGCGTGCTTGTGCCTGATGTGCATTTTCTTCGCGGATGCATTTAGGATTCTGCAATTGGGTGTGCGATGAGAATTCGGATTGCTTTACTTTTAGTGGCGCTACTTTTGTGCGCGGGATCGGCGCTCGGACAAGGCTGCGCCATGTGCTACAGCAATGCTGCAGGCACGACGAAAGATGGACAGCGCGCCATCAGCCGCGGAATTCTGGTCTTGCTGGTGCCACCATTGGGGTTCATGACCTTGGGGGTGGGTATGGCCGTAAGGTACGGCAAGAAGCGAGATCAGGAGCACGATTAGATTTCAGCTTAGGTAACTGGCGGACTGGCGCGATGACGATTTAACCGCAAAGGTCGCTAAGAACTTCCTTGTCAACTCCCACATCTTCGGCTTCCAAACTGGTTTCAGTTCCAACTCATAATCTTCGGAAAATTGGTTTACTTCCATTTATCGCGGTGCTTTTTGCGTACTGTACCGGCGGGCCCTTCGGGTTCGAATCAATGGTCTCCACCTCGGGGCCCGGCCTGGCGCTGCTGTTTCTTGTGGTAGTGCCCCTAGTGTTTTCCGTGCCGATCTCGCTTGCCGCCGCCGAAATGACAACGATTATGCCGGTAGAGGGAGGCTTCTACCGCTGGGCGCGCGGAGCACTCGGAGACTTCTGGGGGTTTCAGGCGGGGTGGTGGAACTGGACGGGTACGTTCCTGATGAGCGCGTCATACGGCGTTGCCATGGCGGATTATGTCGACGCATGGATTCCGCTACATTCGCGCTTTGAACACTGGATGGTGGCGTTTCTGTTCCTGCTGCTGGTCGCGGGAATCAACGTGCTAGGGATCCGGTTGGTCGGAAATCTCACACTTATACTGCTCATCGCTTCGTTCATCCCAATTATCGTTTTTGTGGTTCTCGGATTTCATCAGGCACATTTCAATCCGTTGCATCCGTTCCTGCCGACCGGCAAACCCTGGCGGGAGGCATATGGAGTGGGACTGGCATTGGCGATATGGTCGTACGCGGGATATGAGCAGTTGTCGACGGTGATTGAGGAAGTGGAACGGCCGGCGAGAAACTTTCCGCTGGGACTCGCGGTTGTGATTCCGTTGACCATCGCGACCTATGTTTTGTCACTATCGGCAGGACTGACAGCTCTAGGCAATTGGCAGGACTGGCAGACAGGATACATGGTGACTGCGGCGCGGCTGATCGGGGGCGCGGGCCTCGGCACCGCGATGTTTATTGCGTCGGCGATTGCGAATTTCATTTTGCTTGAAAGCACAGTCCTATCGATCACTCGCGTGCCCTTAACGATGGCGGAAGACGGATATCTGCATTCGAGCCTGGCTACGATTGACGTGCGGTTT
>Ga0070735_10000556_pt1 | contig 39936 bp, 37 predicted proteins | sample Coa_R1_FD_66443 | JGI IMG/M metagenome (GOLD analysis project Ga0070735, IMG submission 66443) | Surface soil microbial communities from Centralia Pennsylvania, which are recovering from an underground coalmine fire - Coalmine... | ecosystem: Environmental > Terrestrial > Soil > Unclassified ... | reverse complement strand
TTTCGTTGGTGCGCGGATAGAATGGGCCTCATGCGCGTGCGCGTACTTTTCTTCGGACGGTTAAAGGATATCGTGGGCCGGGGCGAGGAGCAGGCGGAGCTTTCCGACGGGGCTCGCGTCGAGGATCTGTTCGAGCGCTACGGCAGGAATTTTCCGGAGTTGGCGCGCTTCCGGCCTTCGGTGGTCGCATCCGTAAACCAGGAATTCGCGGAATGGCGCGCGCCGCTCGCTGCCGGTGATGAAGTTGCTTTTCTGCCGCCGGTGAGTGGTGGCGCGAATACCTCCGGGGCCTCGGTCGAGGAAAACTTGTGCGCGCTGGTGCGGCGGCAGATTGAGACCGCGGAAATCGTGGCGCAACTGAAAGCCCCGCCCGACGGCGCGGTGGTGGTGTTTGAAGGGATCGTGCGCAACCATTCCGGCGGTCGCTCGACGCTGTACCTGGAGTATGAAGCGTATGAGCCCATGGCCATTGCCAAAATGCGCGAAATCGGTGCGGAGATGCGTGAGAAGTTCGCGATCCGGCGATTTGCCATGATTCATCGCCTGGGCCGGCTCGAAATCGGCGAGACTTCGGTGATGATCGCGGTTTGCTCGGCGCATCGCGGCGCGGCCTTCGACGCCTGCCGCTACGGCATCGACAGCCTGAAGCGCAATGTGCCCATCTGGAAGAAGGAATTCTTCCGCGACGGCGCCGTCTGGGCCGAGGGAGAAATTCCGCCCGCTCCCGGTGCATCGCAGAAGTGAATCGCCTGAGCATTCCGAGCAATTTGAGCAATCCTTTTGGCTTCTTCCCGAATCCTACTCCTGTGCCGATTCCGTCATCTGGCAGGGTATTTCGCCACGATAAAGTAGGACAGGCTTCAGCCTGTCTGGTTTTGACTCGCGTCCTGCGCAAATCTAAACCAGACAGGCTGAAGCCTGTCCTACTGGATCCAGCACATGCTTGATTCCAACGTGTCCAGTGAAGGCCGGCGCGGAAACCGCCTGCGCAAGTGGATGGCGTGCGGATTTTGCTTCGTTCTCCTTGTGCCGCTGGTGCTGGTAGCGGCCCGGAAACCGATCGCGGCTCGCGGAGGCCCGTACGCAGATGAACAGGACCAGCGCGGACGCATTCGCTCCGAGGTCACCATGGTCGGCTTGCTGGCCAGCGTGCTCGACAAGGATGGCCGTCCCGCGCTCGGACTGACCGCCGACCAGTTTGAGGTGTACGAGGAAGGCATAAAGCAAAAGATCGAAGTGCTGGACCCCGAAACGCAGCAGCCGCTGGACCTGGCGCTGATGATCGATTCGAGCCTTAGCGAGATTAAGGAGCTCGAATTCGAAGAAGACGCGGCCGGCCGCTTTATCCAGAAGCTGGTGCGGCCTTCGGACCGTCTGGGCGTGTACGAATTTTCCGACGCGGTGACTCAACTCGCGCCGTTTTCCTCGAATATTCCGTCTCTGCAGGCGGCGTTGCGGCGGATCGCTCCGGGTGACGGCACCGCGCTGTACGACGCCATTTATCTTGGCTCGCAGGGACTGACGAAAAACCCGGCGGGGCGGCGGCGGGCGATTGTCCTGGTGACCGATGCGGGTGAAACCACCAGCCGCGCGGATTTCGAGACCGCCCGGCGCGCCGCGCTTCGCGCCGACGCGCTGCTGTACACGATCGTGGTGCGCGCGGTGAAAAACGAAGGCGGGCGCAACACCGCCGGCGAGCATGCCCTCGAAACCATTGCCGACACCACCGGCGGCGCCATTTATTTTCCGGATACGCTGGCCCAACTGGGAGACATGTTTGACCTGATCGACCGTGAACTGCGCACTCAGTACCGCATCGCCTACTACCCGGATCCGCATCCGCCCGCCGGAACGTTCCGCACGCTCGAGGTGCGCGCCAAGTGCGAGTGCAAGGTGCGCAGCCGCAAGGCGTACTATTCTGGGGGGAGGATGGAGTAGACCCGTGACCCGTGACCCGTGACCCGTGACCCGTGACCCGTGACCCGTGACCCGTGACCCGTGACCCGTGACCCCCTACTACCTGTTATCTTCCGCATAGGAGGGGACCGCTGAGTCAAAATTCCGATTTCAAATTTCAAATTTGAAATCCGATCTCTCGATGGACATTGCGCGGCTCCCGATCTCCGGCTTCAATCTCAAATCTCAAATCTCAAATCTCAAATCTCAAATCTCAAATCTCAAATCTCAAATCTCAAATCTCAAATCTCAAATCTCAAATCTGCTCTCCCTACCAGAGCCTTGTTTGGACCTTACTCGCGGCTACTTTCGCCTGGTGAAATCTGGCATCATTCAATTGGGGGCTTGATGCGCGGATGAATTCATTTCTGGACGTGGCGGTGGAAACGGCGCGAGAGGCTGGGGCGATTTTGCTGGCGGAGTTCGACCGGCCAGTGAAGATCAGCTACAAGGGCGAAGTGGACATTGTGACCCAGGCGGACAGCCGGGCCGAGCAGGCCATAGTTTCGCGGCTGCGCAGCCATTTTCCGAAACATGCGATTGTTGCGGAGGAGGGAGGGGGATCGGAAAGCGACTCTCCCTTTCGCTGGCATGTCGATCCGCTCGACGGGACCACCAATTTTGCCCACGGCTATCCGTGTTTCGCGGTGTCGCTCGGTCTGGAGGAGGCTGGCGAGCCGATCGTCGGCGTTGTTTTTCAGCCGGTAAGTGGAGAACTTTTTACTGCCGTGAAAGGGGAAGGGGCTTATCTCAATCAGAAGAAAATTGAGGTGTCCCGGATCGAATCGCTGGCGACTAGTTTGCTCGCTACCGGTTTTCCCAGTGTGAAGCGGGCACAGAATCCCAATATTCACTACTACTGGGATTTTACTTTGCGCTCGCACGGGGTGCGGAGGGACGGCTCAGCGGCGATGGATCTGGCGGCGGTGGCCTGCGGCCGGTTTGAGGGCTTTTGGGAATTCGGCTTGCACACCTGGGACGCCGCGGCGGGCATCCTGCTCGTTCGGGAAGCAGGCGGCGTGGTGACGCAATTCGACGGACGGCCATACCGGCTGGGCGACCGGGAGATGATGGCGTCCAACGGCCGAGTGCACTCGGAAATGAAAGCAGTCGCCGCAGGCGTTGCGGAACGAGCGGCGACGCGCGAGCCGCTGACCTGACCACTTGGGCGCGACTTGAGAATGTAAAACCTTCGGCTCACTCTGGCTCAGGCCGGACTCATCGCGCCGTTTCAGTTTTGCACACGAACCCCTAAATCGCTGGATTGACGCGGCTTCCAGCCAGTGCTAGGCTCGATAGAGTTACTGGTTATTGACTGAGGGATGATGGGAAGCAGTCTTACTTTTCCCGTACCGGGGACCTCGGGAGCTGGCGATAAACTGTCACGGTGGCTGGGCCGTTGGCGCCAGGGCGGTATCGAGCAGTACTCCGCGGACACGACAGTGAAGCCACGCTCGGCGTGGCGCATCGGCGATCGTTTCTCCGTAAACGACGAGCGCATCTGGCTGGACCCGCTCCCCAGCGCGTTCCACGGCCTGCGAATCGTACAAATTTCCGACATTCATCACGGCTTGTTTCTTCCCAAGGAATGGCTATCGGCGGCAGTGCGCCAGGCCAATCGGCTGAATCCTGACATTATCGCGCTCACCGGCGATTTCGTGACCTATTCCCGGCAGAATATCGGTCCGGCGGCCGAGCTGTTAGGACGGTTGCAGGCGCGCCACGGGGTGTTCGCGGTGCTGGGCAATCACGATTTCCGCGTGGACGCGGATGCGATTACCCGCGCGCTCAGCCGGCAGCACATCGATGTTCTGCGCAACCGCCATGTGCCGCTGCGGTTCGGCGGAGAGTCGATCTACCTGGTCGGCGTCGATGACTACGGTTACGGGGCGGATTTGCGGCGGGCCATTCGCGGAGTTCCGCGCGAAGCGGCGACAGTCCTTTTGGCGCACAATCCGCGAGTGATCCATCTGGCTTCGCGGAACAATGTGAGCCTGGTCCTTTCCGGGCACACGCATGGCGGGCAGGTAAACCTGCCCCTGCTGGGCACCGTCTACGGGCGTTCGCCGGAGCGGTTGCGCTACAAGATTGGCTGGGACCGCATGGGGGCCACGCAAATTTATGTAAGCCGCGGCATCGGCACGATCGTGCTGCCGTGGCGATTGCGCTGCCCGGCCGAAATTACTCACCTTGAGTTGTTCCAGGGCGCCGCTGGCTCTTCCCACTCAGCAGCGGCGGATTGACCTTCCCAATTGATCTCCCCAAGACATGCGCGCCGTTGACCTGATTCGCCGCAAGCGGGACTCGGGGGAACTCGCTCCCGCCGAAATCCAGCAGTTCATTGTCGCTTACACCCGCGGCGACATTCCCGACTATCAGATGTCGGCGTGGCTGATGGCTGTGGTGCTGCGCGGCATGAGCCGTCCGGAAATTGCTGCGCTCACCGAAGCCATGCTGCACTCCGGCCGCGTGCTCGATTTTTCCGATCTGGTGGGCTGCAAGGTGGACAAGCATTCCACGGGCGGAGTGGGCGACAAGACTTCGCTGGTCATCGCGCCGATCGTGGCCGCGGGCGGTTTGAAGGTACCCATGATCAGCGGGCGCGGCCTGGGCCACAGCGGCGGCACGCTGGACAAGCTGGAATCCATTCCTGGATTTAACGTGAACCTGACGCTGACCGAATTCCGGCGCGTGCTGGCCACTTGCGGCTGCGCGCTGATCGGGCAGACCGCCGAAATCGCCCCCGCCGATAAAAAAATCTACGCGCTGCGCGACGTGACTGGAACGGTGGAAAGTCCCGCGCTGATTTGCGCCTCCATCATGAGCAAGAAACTGGCCGAGGGCATCGACGCGCTGGTGCTGGACGTGAAGACGGGATCGGGCGCGTTCATGAAAAGCCTGGAAGATGCCGCGGGCCTCGCGGAATTGCTGGTGGAAACCGGGAAGCGCATGGGCAAGAAAGTGGTGGCCCTCCTGACCGATATGAACCAGCCGCTCGGGCGCAAGGCGGGCAACGCCATGGAAGTTGCGGAGTCCATCGACGTGCTGGCCGGAGCGGGGCCGGCGGACTTGCGCGAGCTTTGCCTGGAACTGGCGGCGTGGATGTTTTTTCTCGGGGAGCGCGTGAAGACGCTGGACGAAGGCAAGAAACTTTCTGCGGACCTGATCGCCTCGGGCCTGGCGCGGGAAAAATTCCGCGAAATTGTAGGCTTGCAGGGAGGCGACGTCGGCGTGATCGACGATCCCCATCGCCTGGCGCATGCGCAGCAGACACGCGACGTGATCAGCGGCGCACGCGGCTACGTTTCTTCCATCGCCTGCGAGCAATTGGGCGTGGCCGGAGTGGTCCTCGGAGGCGGCCGGGAAAAGAAGGAAGACACCATCGACCCTGCCGTGGGCCTGGAATTTCACAAGCGCATCGGAGATTCCGTGGAACGCGGCGAGCCGCTGTGCACGCTGCACTACAATTCGGACGCGCGGCTGGCCGAAGCGCTACACCTGGCGGAGACGGCGTACAAAATTGGTCCGGAAAAACCGAAATCCCTGCCGCAACTCATCTATCGAGTGATTGACAAGCGGGCAGAGTGAGGAACTCCGTTCGTTCAGCCGCTCAATCCGGTCCCGAAGGCAGCTTGCGTAAATAGTGAACCAAATTCCAGATGTGTTCCTGCGTTTCCACCCTAGCGAATGCGGGCATGCCGCTCAATCGAATCCCGTTGCTGATGATCGTAAAGAGTTCGCGGTCGGAATACTGCTGCGTTTCCGGCGCGATCAGGTTTGCCGCCCTCGGGTACATCCACCGGCCCATGTCCGTGGGTGATTTGCCATCGAGCCCGTGACAATCGGCGCACTCGGTTCCGTACAATTTGTCGCCTTCTTCCGTGCTGGCGGACACGTCAGCGGGAGGAGGCGGGATTTGCTGAGACCTCGCCGCGCGATGAATGAGCATGCGCCTTGCCTTGCCGGCGATGTATGTTTCCGCTCGACCTGGCTCGGGTAGCGCGCTGAGACTGAATTGCATTGCCAGCGCGAAAATCAACAGCAGGGCCAAAACACCAAGACAGACTAGGGCGCCGGTACGATTTTTCATCGTGGAAGCCTCGAATTCGATGGGTGGGCTGAAGAGTCCGGGTGGACTCGTTAGGACGTGCCCGCCTGGCGGGCGCTACACGAGCGCACGCGGAAGGACCGGCCCTGGGTAGCCGGTCCTCTCGCCCGGTGACTACGATGAGGATTTGATATCCGCGATGTGAATGGTTTTGGTGGCCTTGTCGTAAGTTCCCGAGACCTTGACCTTTTCGCCGGCAAACTGCGCGGGCTTGGTTTGGTCATCCAGTTGATAGATGGTCTTGGTGCTGGCGTCGAACAGGACATACTTTCCGCCGCCCTTGACGCAGCCGTTGGTGCATTCTTTTTCGGTTTTGATGTCATGCTTCTTCATCATCGTTTCGTGCGAGCCGACTTTGGCGCACTGGCTGTCCATGATTTCACCGCTGAAGGTGCTGTCTTTCGCACTGACGAAACCAACGCTCAGTAGCAAAAGCGCGAGTACCCCCATGGTCCCCACCGCAAATGACTTCATTTTTCGCGTCTCCTTTTCAAGTAGATTACGGACAAAAGTTGCAACAGCTGGAAAAGTTCTGTGGTTCTTAAACCCGGCCTTTCAAACTTCCCCAAGGCTGGTTTCGTTGAGGCGTTCAAGGACATTCCGAACGACGCGATCGCAGCGGGTGGCATGAAAAGAAAAGGCTTCGCTGCCGCAGGCGCCGATCTTCATATACAAATGTTTGCGAAGCAGGGCGCGAGCGCGGTGCAGCCTGGTCTTGACCGTGTCCGCGCTGATCTCCAGCGCGATGGCGGTGCTCTCGGTATCCATATCCTGGACGTCGCGAAGCACGAACACGCTGCGGTAGAGGTCCGGAAGGCCGTCGATGGCCTGCTCCAGAAGACGCCGGGTCTCCGAGGTCGAAACATGCTGCTCGGGATTGGGTATGGGCGATTCGAATCGGTCCATGGTGGTTTCTTGTTCGTCGGACATTGGCCGGGGCTCCTCGTAACGATTTCCGCGCAATCTGCGTTTGAAGGCTTCGTTGACGGCGATGCGGGTAATCCACGTGGAAAATTGGGAGCGGCCGGCGAATTGGCGCAAATTTTGATAGGCGCGGACGTAGGCGTCCTGCATCACATCTTCCGCTTCCGCGTCTTCGCGAAGGATGGCGCGAGCGGCTCGGTAAACCAGTTGGTTGTGCCGGCGCATTAAGACTTCGAACAGCGCCGTATTTCCCTCCAGAACCTGGACCACCACCTCTTCATCACTCAGGCGGAATCCCGGCCCGAACACCTGGCTAGCCATCCTGAACTCTCCTGCTTATTGGAGCGCCGACGCAGCCAAAGGTGACAGAAAAGTTTGGTGTTCGCGAAGTTCTCCGCCATGCTACTGTGACGGGCATTTCCCGGGCTGGCCCGGGAGGCGAGGTGGCGTCGAATGGGCCGATTTACGGGCGTCCTGGGATTGCTGACGATGTTGGGGTTGGCCTACCTGTTTTCCACCAACCGGCGCGCCATCAAGTTGAAACTGGTCGCGTGGGGCTTGGGATTGCAGATCGCCTTCGCGTTTCTGGTGTTTTACTGGACGTTCGGGCAGATGCTCTTTTACCGCGCCGGTAATGCCGTAAATCACCTGCTGGCGTACGCGTTTGTGGGATCGGAATTTGTGTTTGGCGAACTGGGCAAGCAGCGGTCGTCGATCGGATTCATTTTTGCCTTCCAGGTGTTGCCCACGATTATTTTCATCGCTTCGCTGTTTGCGTTGCTCTATTACCTCGGCGTGATGCAGGTGGTGATCCGTGGGGCGGCCTGGGTGATGCAACGGGTGATGGGCGCGAGCGGGGCTGAGTCGCTGAATGTGGCCGCCAGCATTTTCATGGGCCAGACCGAAGCGCCGCTGACCATTCGCCCGTTTCTGCCGGACCTGACGCAATCCGAATTGATGACCATCATGACCAGCGGAATGGCCCACGTGTCGGGCGGCATCATGGCGGCGTACATCGCGTTTGGCGTGGAGGCGCGGCATCTGCTGACCGCGGTGATCATGACCGCGCCGGGGACGCTGCTGATCTCCAAGATGCTGGTGCCGGAAACCGAGCAGCCGAAAACCATGGGCGTCGTGCACATGGAACACGTGGAGCACGACTCGAATTTTCTGGCGGCCATCGCGCGCGGCACGGGCGAAGGACTGGCCATGGCCATTAATGTTGGAGCCATGTTGATTGCTTTTCTGGCGCTGATCGCGCTGACCAACGGGATCATGGCCTCGATTCACAACTGGCTGGCATGGTTTCCTACTAGCCTGCAACAGATTTTTGGCTGGGCATTCGCGCCCGTGGCGTTCGTGATTGGCATCCCGTGGCAGGATTGCGTGCAGGTCGGGAATTTGTTGGGCACGCGCATGGTGGTCAATGAACTGGTGGCATTTTCCATGCTCGGGCCGATGAAGGGTGTGCTCGATCCGCGCTCGTTCACCATTGCCACGTTCGCGCTGTGCGGCTTTGCGAATTTCAGTTCGATCGGGATGCAGATCGGCGGCATCGGCGCTCTGGCGCCGAACCAGACATCGCAACTGGCGAAGTTCGGCATCCGCGCCATGCTGGCCGGGACCATGGCCAACCTGATGTCCGCCTCGATTGTGGGGATGTTTTTGAAATGAGCGAATCCGGGGCGGCCAAAACAAAACACAGCCAGGAGTTCGTGCGCGCTTCGGCCGCGGCGAAATTCATTCTGTCAAAAACGAAATTGCGCCCGCGGGTTGGACTGGTGCTAGGCAGCGGCCTTGGCGCGTTCGCCAACGAAATTCCAGACGCGGCGCGCATCGATTACAAGAACATTCCAAACTTCCCGCGCTCCACCGCGATCGGGCATGCCGGGCGGATGGTGATCGGAAAAGTGGCCGACGTGCCGGTGGTAGTGATGCAGGGCCGCGTGCATTTTTACGAGGGCTACTCGATGCGCGAAGTGATTTTCCCGATGCGCGTGATGGCGCGCATGGGGATTCGCGCGGTGATCCTGACCAACGCGGCGGGCGGAATCAATCGAAATTTCAAGCAGGGATGCCTGGTGGTCCTGCGCGATCACATCAATCTTCAGGGTACGAACCCGCTGATCGGTCCGAACGACGAGGGTTTCGGCGTGCGCTTTCCGGACATGACCCAGGTGTACTGGAAACCGTACCAGGCCGCGGCGCTGCAGGACGGAAAACGCATGGGCATCGAAATCGCGGAGGGCGTTTACGCCGGGCTCACCGGACCGAGCTATGAAACGCCGGCCGAAATTCGCTACCTGCGCACCATTGGCGCGGACGTCGTGGGCATGTCCACGGTGCCGGAAGTAATTGCGGCGGCGCACCTGGGGATTCGTGTGCTGGGAATTTCGTGCGTTACGAACATGGCCGCGGGAATTCTTGACCAGCCCATTACCACCGAGGAAGTGATGGAAACGGGCGAGCGCGTGAAGGCGGATTTCGTGGCGCTGCTGCGCGCGGTGATTCCTCGCGTGAATAAGGATCTGCCATGAAACGGACCTGCCATGACCGTTAGTGACGCTGGCCGCGACGCGTTGATTGCCGCCGCGCGCGCTGCGCGCGAGCACGCCTATGCGCCGTTTTCCAATTTCCGCGTGGGCGCGGCGGTGCGCGCCCAGTCCGGCCGGATTTTTTCCGGCTGCAACGTGGAAAATGCCACCTACGGCTTGACGTTGTGCGCCGAGCGCGTGGCCATCTTCAAAGCAGTTTCCGAAGGCGAGCGCGGATTTGACGCCGTTGCGGTGGTTGCCAACACCGATACACTCACGCCTCCGTGCGGGTCTTGCCGGCAAATCCTTTGGGAATTCTGCGGCGATGCGGAAGTGTTCCTCGCTAATCTCAACGGGAAGGTGGATCGCTACCGGATGCTGGAACTTTTGCCGAAGCCGTTTGATTCGTCGTTTTTATGAAGAGGGAATCAGTCCGTGATTTGTGACCCGTGACCCGTGATTTGTGCCTCCTGGCTGCTCCGCGGAACATTTGAAATTTCAAATTTGAAATTTCAAATCGACCTGCCCGGAATTTCAAATTTCACTTTTGAATCAGAAGGGCTCTTTTTTGTGGCTGCGGCTGTATTTGCACGCAGGTTTTTTGACCGCCACTATAAGGGCCACTTCTTGTGGCAGCTTTACAATTGCTTACGGCGCGCCTTTCGCCGGGGCTCAGGGTACACAGTCGCTGTGCTACTCACGACGAACTGCGCTGCGCGGAGCGCTGGCGCTGCAGGCGCATGGCGGCGGTGCGCAGCGTGTCGGAGACGTTTTTGTTGCCGGTCAGGAATTTCAGGTCGGCGGGCTTCAGGTGCGGCAGCAGGTGCAGCGTTACTTCCAGCGGCGATTTGGGGTTGAACATCAGCGCGCGCTGGATGGTGTAGTTCTTGCGGTATTTGCGGTTGCCGGCGATCAGGCGGAGCGTTTCGTCCGTCAACGTAGCCATGTTGGCGAAGGATTCCACCTCCTGCTCGGAAAGCTGCGGGGATTGCAGGACGGCGCGCTGCACCACTTTGCACGGGTCGCGGATCAGCAGAAGGCGCTCGCCGCGGCCGCCCTTCAGCGCCAGTTGCACGCGGTCGACGACACGCAGGCGGGACAATTTTTGCAGCAACGTCTCGCGTTTGGCGGCGTCCGGCTCGGCTTCTTCCAGGGCGCCGACGAAGGCGTCGATTGCTTCCGGCTCGGTTTTCTGCAATTCGATCAGCTGGCCGCGCTGCTCGGCATTGACCACCGCGGAGGCGATGAGCTCGGCCACCAAAGCGGGCGAAGTGCTGAGGCGGTCGAGATCTTCAAACAAGTCCTGCAGCGCGTTGACCGAGAGATAGCGGATAACCGGCCGAAGGGTTTCGATCGGGCAGGTGAGGTTTTGCGCCAGGGCATCGGCCACGCCGGGCCGGCGCGGAAATTCCGCGGCGCAATAGGCGAACATTTCCGGGGCGCCACTGGGCTTGGCCAGCGCGGCTAGGACGTATTTCAGCGGTTGAGTCAGCAGAACCGCGGCGGCTTTGTCGCGGACGGCGGCGTTCGCATCAGCGGCCAGAATGCAGAGGGTTTCGACGCGATCCTCGGGCTCGATCGCCGCAGCCTCGTCGCAGATGGAAAGCTTTCGCTCCGGCGTGGCGTGGCCTGCGCGAATCTCTTCCTGCAGGACGGCGTTAATTTGCGCCTCCCGCAGCCCCCTTCAAGGCATCGCGCGTCAGCGTGATTTTCCCCGAATGGCCGGACGGGCCGATCGGAGCCAGCGCCTTTCCGTTGAGATCAAGGTGCACGGCGCCGGCATCTTTGGCGGTGATTTGAAAATGGTCGGTGGCCGAGAAGAAATGATTTTCGCCGGCCTTCATCGTTCCGTCGAAGACCACGTCGTTGTCGGCTACGACCATAACCTTGGTCCGCTTGCCGGTCTCGATTTTGAGTTTAATCGGATCGGACGGAGCGGAATCCGACGTGGTGGCAGGCTGGGCCGCGTTAGCGTCCGGATTTACGGGGGCCGCTGCGCTGCTGGTCGAGCTCGCGGATGCCGGATCGGCCGCGGAAACCGGCGTCACGGGGCTGGCATCGGAGGACGAAGGGGTTTCAGGAGCTTCCGAGGCGCTTAGTTCGGCAGAGGGAGCCGCGCGTTTCGCGGCGCGCCAGGCGAGCAATCGGCGCGCGCCGAACCAGCCTCCAGCCAGCAACGCTAGAATAACTACGGCGCTGATAATCCATGCCAGCCAGGGCTGTTCCGGTGTGACGACGGGAGGACTGCCGGTCCAGACCGGCACTGTGGGGCGGTCGCCGACGGCGAGAGCGTATTCCGCGACGAAATTTTCCTCGTCCAGCCCGAGATAGCGGGCTACGGCACGGACGAACCCGCGATTGAAGACTCCGCCCGGGAGCTGATCCCAATCTTCGGTTTCAATGGCCTGCAGGAAGCGGGTGGCAATCCGCGTGGCGGCGGAAATCTCTTCCAGAGTAACGCCCCGCATTTCCCGTTCGCGTTTGAGACTCTCGCCGAAAGTGCCCTTTGTCATTGTTCCTTTAGCGAATCGGCCGTCTCAGCGAATATAGGCGGGCGGCGGAGGAGTGTCAATGCGGCGGGCGCGGCCGCGGTGTCTAATTTTTAAAAGCGGCGGTGCGGCCCCGGCTGCCAGGTGGGAGCGGCCATCACTTTCAAGCAACAGTCTCCGAAGTCGCCGTTGCACAGATTGCAAAGTGCTGACTATAATTTCCAGTGCCCCAACACCTTCCGGGAAACGGAAGGCGGACTCGCGACAGACTCTGGCACCGGTGTTTAACCAGGTTTTAACTAGGGTTTTCCGTGACCACAACTGAGAATTTTTCCGGGATCGAACGGCGCCGCGGCTCGGCCGCGCGGGGAGAACAGCGCGAGGCGGGCGAAATCGCGGTTTTCCACGAACTAGGCAAGGCCCTCACGTCTTCCCTGCAGCTGGACCAGGTTCTCCGCACCATCATGGAGAAAATCGACGAATTTCTGCGCCCGGATACCTGGTCGCTGCTGCTGGTCGATGACGTCAAGCAGGAATTATATTTCGAGCTGGCCGTCGGGAAGGGCGCGCAGGCACTGAAGGATGTGCGCATCAAGATGGGCCAGGGAATCGCCGGGTGGGTGGCGCAACACGATGAAGCCGTGATCGTGGCCGACGTCAGCAAGGACACGCGCTTTTTCTCCAAGATCGACGAAAAGACCAAGATGGAAACGCGTTCGATCGTGGCCGTTCCGGTGCGCTACCGCGACCATTGCCTGGGTGTTATCGAGCTGATCAATTGCGTGGAGCGCGAAGGCTTCATGGAGCGGGACATGGCGCTGCTGGAGGCGCTGGCCGATTTCGCGGCCATTGCCCTGGAAAATGCGCGCCACGTCAAGCGCATCCACGAACTGACCATCACCGACGACTGCACCAGCTTGTATAACGCGCGGCACATGGATTTCATTTTGGAGACGGAAATCTACCGCTCGCAGCGTTATGGCTACGAATTTTCGGTCGTGTTCATCGACCTCGATCACTTCAAAAGCATCAATGACACGCATGGCCACCTGGTCGGATCGAAGCTGCTGGCCGAAGTCGGACAGATCGTCAAATCCGCGTGCCGCCGGATCGACTTCGCGTTCCGCTACGGCGGCGACGAATTCGTGATCGTGCTGCCGCAGGCCACCAAGGAAAACGCGTTTGTGGTGGCACGCCGCCTGCACAAGCTGATTGGCGAGACCAGTTGGCTGAGCAATGAAGGGCTGGACGTGCATTTTACGGCCAGCATCGGCGTGGCTTCCTATCCCTCTGATGCCAAGTCCAAGGTGGAGTTGCTGCACCTGGCGGACGAAGCCATGTACGCCATCAAGAACTCCACCCGCAACGGCGTGGCGGCGGCCAAAGTCGGCGTGCTGCCGTAAGAAAACTTCGCCGCTGGCGCGATTTCCACAGCAACTTCAGAGCCCTCTTCCCGCATTCCCCGGTTCGCCATTGATTCACCACGTATGCCATGCTAGTCTCAGCGCTTCCCGGTGACACGCCGCAGTGTGAGTGGAGTGAAGGTCCCGGGCGAGCCGAGACGAGGAGCGCATGTCCAACGAAGCATTAGGGATGATCGAGACCAAGGGGCTGGTCGCTTCGATTGAAGCCGCGGACGCGATGGTCAAGGCCGCCAACGTCATCCTGATCGGCAAGGAATATATCGGCTCGGGATATGTCACCGTGATGGTGCGCGGGGATGTGGGCGCGGTGAAGGCCGCGACCGATGCTGGAGCGGCCGCCGCGCGGCGCGTCGGCGAGCTGGTTTCCGTGCATGTAATTCCTCGCCCGCACGAACACGTGGAAAAGATTTTGCCGGGCGGCGCGGCCGGAGTGAAAAAGTAGCTGTAGCCCGCCTCTTCAGAGGCGGGGTTCTGTGTGCATCGAACATCTAAACACTCGCCTCTGAAGAGGCGAGCTACAGCAGCGAGCTACGGCAGATTTGATGTTTGTCGGAGAAGGTAAAGCGTTTTGAGCCTGCGCGACCGCGACCTGATCTCCATCCAAGAAGCCCGCGAACTGGCGGCCCGCGCCGCCGCCGCACAGAAAAAATTCTCGACATTTTCCCAGGAACAAGTGGACGCGATCGTGGAAGCGTGCGCGAAAGCGGCCGCGGAAAATGTTGAGCCGCTGGCGCGCGTCGCCGTCGAAGAGACCGGTTTCGGTAATGTCCCCGATAAAATTGTAAAGAACTCGCTGGCCGCGGTGAACGTGCCGCGCGCCATTCGCGGCATGCGCACAGTGGGAATTCTGCGCGAGGACCGCGAAAAAGGAATTGTCGAGATGGCCTCGGCGATCGGCGTGGTGGCGGCAGTCATTCCGTCCACGAATCCTACGTCGACGGCGATTTACAAGACGCTGATTTCCATCAAGTCTCAAAACGCGATCGTGCTGAGCCCGCATCCCTCAGCCATCCGGTGCATTTGCCAGGCAGCCACGCTGCTCGAGCGCGCGGCGCTGCAAGCGGGCGCGCCGGAGGGATTGATCCAGTGCATGCAGCACACCACGCTCGAAGGGACGCGCGAACTCATGCGGCGCCCCGAGGTGGGAGTGATTCTGGCAACTGGCGGGACGGGACTGGTGCGCGCCGCTTACGGTTCGGGCAAACCGGCGTACGGCGTGGGACCGGGCAACGTTCCGGCGTTCATCGAACGCACCGCCGACGTGCGCAAGGCTGTCGCGGACATCATTGCCGGAAAAACTTTTGATTACGGAACGATTTGCTCGTCGGAGCAAGCCATCGTCGTGGAAGAGGCGGTGCGCGAACGGGCGCTGGAAGAATGCCAGCAGCAGGGCGCATATTTTCTTTCGGCGGAGGAAGCGGAAAAAGTCGCGCGTCTGGTGTTCCTGCCCGGATCGCACACGCCGAATACAGCGATCGTGGGGCGCGCCGCGACGGTCATCGCCGGGATGGCCGGGATTGCGGTGCCGCCCGCGACGCGGGTGCTGATCGCACGGCTGGAACCGGAACACGTGGGGCGGGCGTTTCCGCTTTCCGCCGAAAAATTGTCGCCGATCCTGGCGTTTTATTCGGTGGCCAATCTCGCGGCGGGAATCGCGCTGTGCCGGCGGCTGCTGGAATTTGGCGGGCTGGGACACACCTGCGCGATCCATTCGCAGAATCGTTCCGCAATTCTGGAATTCGGCGCGGCCATGCCGGCGTTTCGCGTGGTGGTGAACAGCGCTTCGGTACACGGGTCGATCGGCTACTCCACGAATCTGTTTCCCGCCATGACGCTCGGATGCGGCGCGCCCGGCGGAAACATCACTTCGGATAATATTGGCCCCCTGCACTTGATCAACGTGAAACGCGTTGCCTGGGAAACGCGCGCGGTCGAGCACCGGACGGTGCCCGCAGCGCAGCGCATGGCGGGGGCAGCGAATTCGCCGGAGCCGGCGGCGGTGCAGGAAAAAGTGAATGTGGCCGCGGCGCCGGCGTCCGCGGCAGCGCACGCGACAACGCCGCTGGCAACGTCCGCGCTGGAGCCTAAAGTGGAACAAAACAAACCGAAGCAAGACAAAACTGCGGCGGACTCCGCCGCATTCGCGCGCGCGACGGTCACGGGCACGGCTTCTACTGGAACCGTGGAGCGCGCTGCAATCGCGCGCGTTGTCGAACAGGTGCTTTCGGCGAAAGGCATTGCTCGCGGGCAGGGCGCCTCGAAGCCCGCTGATGCGCTCGCTGCCGTTCCAGTGTCCCCGGCGGGTTCTGGTGCCGGGGCCGTGCCGGCTGCGAAAGAAATTCCGAGCCCATCCTCGATCGCTTCCGAAATTGCCAATCGCTTTTTTGGTTCGCTGGAAAAAGCAAAAGCCGTAGACGGCGAAACTCCGGCTTCAGCTCCGGATGAAACAGTCAAGGATGTGCCGGCGCCCGCGGCCGCCGTTTCGGGTTCGACTGCGGTCAAAAAAATCGAACCGTCCAAAGCCGCGATTGACATTCAAGTGTTCGTCAGCGAAAACGATGTGCGCCGCGCCATGACCCGCAGCGAAAAAATCTTCATTGGCCGCAAGACCATCCTCACGCCTTCCGCCCGCGACCTGGGAATGGAACACGAAATATTTGTGGAGACGGAAGCGGGATCGATCCGCTAGCTCTCCGTCGTCAGAGATCTTCAGGTTTCAGGCCAGTGTGTTTGGCGATACGGCGAAGCATGTAGGGGCCGATCTCGACGTCATCATGAAAAGCCCAGGTGTAGGCGATGCTCTTGTCTGGATGAATCAATTGAATGTGAGACGAGCCTTTGCGGCTACCTGGTTTGGGCGCCCAACCGAGGCGGAGCAACGCGCGATAGACTTTTCGAGCTTTCGTGCTGGGCCAGTCGCTCAACGCGCACGTGCGAGGGATACACTGAACTCCCGCGAGGGAGACGACTTGGCGCGTTCAATCCGGTCCGCTAAGACGCGCAGAGCCAGCGCGCGAACCGAACGTAGCGCGTCTTGTTTGGTCTTGCCGTAGACCAATACTCCGGGAAGCCTGGAGATCTCGGCGATCCAGCGGCCGTCTGCTTCCCGCTCGATTTCGATTTGGAAACGGTAGGACATATCCAGCTAAGTTGAACTCCATCATTGTAACATGCACCTCCGGCGTGTGGGTTTGTTGCCTGAACGTGAGCCTACGGAGTTAACTAGACTCGCAAGACTCGTACAGCTGAGAGTGGTTGTGCTACTCAAACCGTGCTTTTCGCTGGATTTGAAGTTGGTGTATTGTACCGCTGGCTTCGCCGGTCTTAACTCAAAACTAAGCGGGGAAAATTTAGATGCGAAAATATTTCGTCGCCGCCGTTGCCCTCAGCGCGGTTTTTCTCTGCGCGCAGCCCGCCGCGGCACAGACGCCGGAGGTTCGTGTGCTGGCCTCCAACGGCATTAAGGCCGTGGTCGAGGATCTGCTGCCGCAGAGCGAGCGCGCGATCGGCCACAGGATTTCGGTGGAGTACCGGCCGACGGCCAATTTGAAACAGGAAATCGATGCCGGCGCGACGTTCGATGTGGTGATCGTCACCGCGGAAAGCATCGCGCAGATGAGCAAGGATGGGAAGACGCTTGGCGGCGAGGGCACGCCGATCAGCCGCGTGGGCGTAGGCATCGGCATCCGCAAGGGCGCGCCGCGGCCGGACATCAGCACGCCGGAGGCGCTCAAGCGGGCGCTGCTCAACACCAAGGCCATTGCCTACGGTCCGGTGGGGGCGAGTTTGCCGTACATTTCGCGGATGCTCGACACGCTCGGGATTGCGGACACGATGAAGGCGAAGACTCTTCTATTCGATACTTCGGACGGAACGAACGGTGCGGTGGCCGATGGCAAAGCCGATTTTGGCATGACCCTGGTCAGCGAGATTCTGCCGGCAAAGGGCGTGGAACTTCTCGGGCCGTTTCCGCCGGAGTTTCAGGGCTACGTGCGATTTTCGGCGGCGGTCAGCGCCAGCGCCAAAAACCCAGAGGCCGCGGCGGCGCTGATCAAGTTCCTGGAGGGCCCGGAGGCGGTGGCTTCGATCAAGGCGCGCGGGATGAAGCCGCATTAACCGCAACGTGAACGCGCAACGGCGCGCTTTGCGGACGGCTTGCATGATAGAATCGCGGTAATTCAGCTTTGGTTACGGGCAGGTTCCCATGATCGGCATTCAATTCGCTTAGAGACATTCGGCCACGGCTTCCGAATCGGGGAAGCCGGAGGGAGGCGATTCATGAACCGACTTTGGAGTGCGCTGGCAATTCTTGTTTTGTGTGGCGGGTTTGCCTACGGCGCGACCGACGCGACGATTTCCGGCGTGTTGAAGGATCCCTCCGGCGCTGCGGTGCGCGGCGCGTTTGTGCGCGCGCAGAATGTGCAATCCAAAATTTCCGTGAATGTCTTGTCGGACAGCCAGGGCCGCTACCGGATTCAACATCTGGCGCCGGGCGAATACCAGGTTCGCGTCACGGCGACCGGTTACAAAGCCGATCCGCGGACGGGCGTGAAACTGGCGGCCGGCGATTCTCCTTCGCTTGATTTCGCGCTGCAACCGGGCACCGTGCGCTGGAGCGATCTTTCCCTGTATCAGGGCATCACGCTGATGCCGGAGGGAAAGGGAAAAGAGATCCTGACCGGGCAGTGTTTCGCGTGCCACGGATTCCAGACGCGCATGGCCGGCGTGAAGCGCGATCGTGAGGGCTGGACGGAAGCCGTGAATTTCATGCTCACCACGCGCCACGCGCGCCTCGGCAACCACATTAACGATCAGGATGCCGCCGTGCTCGCCAATTATCTGGATGAAGCGTTTGGCGTGGAAGCGAAGCTGCCGAAATCGCCGGTGGACATGCCGGGATATAAGGCGACACTTCGCCCGGTGAGCGATGACGGGCTGAAAATTGTCTTCACGGAATATGAAATGCCTGGGCCAAACCGTATGCCTTTCAGCGCCGCGCCGGACAAAGACGGCAAGCTGTGGATTCCGGACATGGGTTCGGCTAACACACTGGGATTTCTCGATCCAAAATCTGGCGTGGTTCAGGAGTACACGGCGCCCAATTCGTTTGCCGCCGGCATTCACTCGGCGGTGCCCGCGCCGGACGGTTCGGTGTGGATTTCCGAACAAGCCGCCAATAAAGTGGGCCGCTGGGATCCCAAGACGAAGCTGATTACCGAGTATCAGGACACCTACAAAAAGGGACTCGAAGGGTACGAGGACGGCGGTTCGAAACACACCGTGCGGGTGGATCCGAAAGGTCGCGTTTGGGGAACCGCGGTGTTCGCGAACTTGACGGTCTACGATCCGAAGAACAACGAGTTCTCGCATTTCCCGGACGTGTTTTCGCCTTACGGCGTGGAACTGGATAAGAGCGGCAACGTGTGGTTCGCGGAATTTTATCCCGAGGGAAAAATCGGGATGGTCGACGCCAATACCGGGAAGGTGACCAAGTGGGCTCCGCCGACGATGGGTGGCTGGCCGCGGCGCATTGAAATTGACGACGAAGGCATGGTGTGGTTCGCCGAATACAAGGGCGGAAAAATTGACCGGTTCGATCCCAAGACGCAAACGTTCAAGGTCTACGAATTGCCCGGGCCGCAAGCGACTCCTTACGCATTGGGAATCGATCGCAATCACAACATCTGGTACTCGTCGGATGAGATGGACGTGATCGGGCGGCTCAATCCCAAGACCGGCAAGGTCACCGAATTTCCCTACGCGCATTCCGAAAATATGATGAAGGAATTTTTTCTCGATGCGCAGGGACGCATGTGGTACGGCTCCGCACCGAATAATGAAGTGGGATATTTTGTGCCGTCGGATCTGGATTGAAAATCAGAATATCCCGCATGCGAGATCGTCATCTCCTGATTCTGCTCGCTTTCAGCCTGGCTGCCGCGGCGCTTTCCGGCGCGGCGGCCATTGAGCCAATCGCATTTCACACCAATGCAAATTTTTCAGTGGACCGCGAGGCGATGGCGCTGTCGACGGCGGTCGCCACCATTGAGCCCCGGCTCGGCGCGGCCGGATATTCATGGCTGCGCATCAACTTTTATTCGTTCGCGGTAGAGGCGAGCGATCTTGCCGGCATTTTGAAGGGCGACGTGAGCTCGATGGATAAAAAGCGCAGAGGGAAGGTTGCGGAGGAATATAACAAGTCGTATGCGATGATCCAGCTTTCCGTGGACCAGAATGAAAAAGTTTGGCAGGTGGACATGACGGTTCCGGGCCACGGATGCACCATTGCGCCGTTTGAACGGGACGTGGCCCAATTTTTGCAGGCCTACCGATTCGACGGGAAAAATCTCACGTTGAAGAGCAAGGGTTCCTACGCGTGCGATATGAAATTCATGGGGATTCCGAATCAAACATTTGCCTGGGATATCGATCTCAGTACGCAGGTATTTCCGAAGGCTAAATAATAAATCGCCGGCCGGCGAAATCCACGATGAAAGCGCTCTTCAGACCCGGAATTGCTATTGACCTGCGGGAACTTGTCCGGTGTATCATTTATGAAAATAGAATCTCCTATTGGCAATTTGAGAAGCGGGGAGTGTCGATGCGAAACTGCCTGTCGTGGATTGTCCTGGCATGCCTGATTGCTGTAACCGTTCCCTGTAGTGCTGGCGCCCAGAGCAAACCGCCGGCCGCGGTGCCGGCATCCGCAGGCGCATTCAATCCGCACGATCTGACCGGGTTATGGAGCCAGGATCATCCGCGCACGGCTCCAGTCGTGGATCGTTACTGGAATTATGAATTCAGCCAGGAGCCGCCTCCGATGACTGCCTGGGGACAGGCGCAATTCGACGCCGCCAAGTCATCGTTTGGCTTGCACACCTACCCGCTCGCGGAGACCAACGACCCGCTCTATCACAGTTGCACTCCGCCGGGCTTGCCGCGCGTCTACCTGCATCCGTTTCCGATGGAAATTGTGCAGACGCCCGCCGAAATTCTGATTCTGTTTGAATACGATTCCTTGCGCCATCCGATTTACGTCGATGGCCGCGCGCATGACGAGACGCTCGGCCCGCAGTGGATGGGCGACGCCATCGGGCATTGGGACGGCGACACGCTCGTGGTGGACACCAAGAATTTCAACGATAAGACGTGGATCGACCGCGTCGGGCATCCGCACAGCGACCAACTCCACGTCGTCGAAAGATTCCGGCGGCTCGATCACAACCACCTGGTGGATGACATTACGATCGAAGACCCGAAGGCTTATACCAAGCCCTGGACCGCGCACCTGGATTTTGTGCTGCGGCCGACGTGGACGCTGGGCGAGCAGTTCTGCGAGGACGAGCACAGCTTTGAAGATTTCGATAAAAGCGGGGCCGGGGCCAAGTAGTCTCGCGCTCCGCGTCGGGAAGGGTTGAAATTTTGAAGCGTGGCCGCGGGTTGACGGGCCCGGATTGCACGGGTTGACACTTCTCCACTGCCGATGGGATATTTGGAATAGAGATTTTCGCTGTCGTTCCTTTGGGCCAACGTCATATTGAAGATCGATCCGATCCGTTCTTCCGGGAGGATTTAGGAATGAGGAAGCTGGCGCTCGTTCTCGGTTTGGGCCTGGTTGTTCTTCTGGCATCGGCGCCGCTCCTGGCGCATCACGGGGAAGCGAACTACGACACCGATAAAGTTGTCTCCGTGAAAGGAACGGTGTCGGGATTCGAGTTTATCAATCCGCACACATTGATTACGCTGGATGTAAAGAACGAAAAGGGCGAGATCGAAAAGTGGAATTGCGAGGCGCGGAGTCCGGGGATGCTGGTGCGCGTCGGAGGCTGGGACAAGAATACGCTGAAGCCGGGAGACGTGATCACGGTTTCCGGTTACCGCGCCAAGAACGGATCTCCGGTGATGCGGCTGCAGAAGATCACGCTGGCTGACGGCACGGTCAAGGATAATCTGTGAGTGAGTAGGACAGGCTTCAGCCTGTCTGGTTTTGTCCAGCGTCCTGCGTGAATCTAAACCTGACAGGCTGAAGCCTGTCCTACTGAGACGCTAGAAATCAAGTTGACTTGTTCGAACCTCCGCGGGGTATCATCCCCACACTGAATTCCTGGAAATAAATTCGGGGAGATGTGTCCGATGCCGATTCGTAACGTGGTGGGGCTGGCGCTGGCGATCATCTTGAATTTCTCGCCGGCGGCGTTGGCTCAGGATAGGGACAAGAAGCCTGCCGAGGCCTCGAAAGCTTCCACTCCTTCTGCAGCGTTTGACCCGCGTGATTTGTCCGGCGTCTGGTTTGACGACCATCCACGGCCGATTACCGTGATGCAGCGGTACTGGGCTTATAAATTTACCGAGGGCGAGCCGCCGATGACCCCATGGGGTCAGGCACAATTGGACGCCGCCAAGCCGTCTTTCGGGCCCAACGCGTTTCCCCTGGCGCAGACCAACGATCCGGTTTACCACACTTGCGATCCGCTCGGCTTCCCGCGCGTTTTTCTATATCCGCTGCCGCTGCAAATTGTGCAGACGCCCGGCGAGGTGATCATGCTGTTTGAGTACGATTCCCTCCGCCATCAAATTTTCACCGATGGCCGGGCGCATGACACCAGCCTCGGCCCACTATGGATGGGCGACGCCATCGGACACTGGGAGGGTGACACGCTGGTCGCCGACACCATGAATTTCAACGGCCGGAGCTGGCTGGACCGTGTCGGCCACCCGCACAGCGAAGCGTTGCACGTAGTCGAGCGCATTCGCCGCGTCGACCATGACCATATGGTGGACGATCTGACCATCGAGGATTCCAAGGCCTACACCAAGCCCTGGACCGCGCATCTGATGTACGTCCTGAAACCGAAGTGGACCCTGGCGGAATCGTTTTGCGAGGACGAAGAAAGCTTTGCCGGCATCGACGATGACGCGGCGGCTCCCGTGAAAAAGTAGCCGCTCCCGGCAGCCGCCGGCCGAGCGATCTTGCGGTAGTAGTGGCAGCTTCGACGACATCGAAAAGCAGGAAGTTACGCCCGCGAAATAGCGGGTTTGGGATTGACAGATGCATAATCGGGGTGGAATATTTGCCTCAGTCACTTTCCAAGAGTCGCGGTTCCCGGTGGATGTGTGTCCACGTTGATTCGGTATTTGCGGGAGGCTTAAGAAATGAAGAATCCGGCGCTTTCCCTGATCCTCATCATCGCCGCGCTCGCGATTTCAACGCCGCTCCTGGCGCATCACGGAGAAGCGAATTACGACACCGATAACCTGTTCACGATCAAGGCTACCGTGACCAAATTCGAGTTCATCAATCCGCACGTGCAAATTTACCTGGAAGCCAAAAACGAAAAGGGCCAGACCGAGAACTGGACTTGCGAAGCGCGCAGCCCGGCCATGCTGGTGCGCAACGGCGGCTGGGACAAGACCACGCTCAAACCCGGCGATGTGATCACCGCCATCGGTTTTCGCACCAAAAACGGCACGAATATTTTGCGCCTGAAGAAAATCGTTCTTGCCGACGGCACGGAACTGCCCGATCTATAGGAATCGATCAACAATGGACGAGGGTGGCGCATGAAGCTCAGGCTGGCAACTCTGATCGTGTTTTTCACGGCGCTTTTCGCGGTTAGCGGCCCGTTGTGGGCGCACCACGGAAATTCGGCGTATGACGAGGAGCACTGGATCACCATCTCCGGCACGGTCACGGAATTTGTGTGGGCCAATCCTCATTGCCAGATTTTTCTGGACGTGAAGGACGATAAGGGCGCGATGGTCAACTGGGCCATCGAGAGCCAGAGCCCCGGCATCATGAAGCGCAACAACTGGACGCGCACCACGCTCAAGGCCGGCGATCAAATTACGGTGACCCTCGCGCCCGCCAAGAATGGCGCGCCGGTCGGTTTCTCCGGCAACAAGGATGGCAAGGTCGTCTTCGCGGACGGTCACGTTCTGAAGATGGACATGCGATAGATTGGCAGTGGTTTTCCTTGCGAAGAGGTTTACGTTGCGATTCTGCTCTTTTCGTTTTCGTTCCGGCGCAGCGCTCCTGACGGTGGGGCTTGCATTTCTTGTTTCTGTCAGCGCGAATGCCGCTCCGCAACAGGTAGCGGCAAAAGCCACGGCAAACTCCAGGCCCGCTCCGAAGCGAGACCTCAGCGGCGTCTGGCAGCTCCAGGGGAATGCCGGCGCGGCTCCCATCGCCGAGGACAAGGACATCCCGCCGATGACGCCCTGGGCCAAGACGCGCTTCGACGCGCAGAAGCCCGGCTACGGCGTGCGCGGCGCGCCCGGCGGCAACGATCCCATCCTGCAATGCGATCCGATCGGCTTCCCGCGCGTCATGCTGATGCCCACGCCGATGGAGTTCGAGCAAGCCCCGGGACGCGTCCTGCAATTCTGGGAGCGCGAGCACGAGTGGCGGCCCATCTGGACCGATGGCCGCGCGCTGCCCGAGGATGCCGACCCGACATGGTACGGCTACGCGACAGGCAAGTGGGAGGATGACTACACGCTCGTCGTGCAATCCTCCGGCTTCAATGACAAGACCTGGCTTGGCCCCACGGGCTATCCGCACAGCGACCAGATGCGCGTCATTGAGCGCTATCACCGCGCGGACTACGACACCATCGAGTACGACATGACCGTCAACGATCCCACCGCGTACACCAAGCCGCTGGTCGCGCCTCATCGCATCCTGAAGCTCAAGCCCGGAGAGGAAATCAGCGAGCAGCCCTGCGTGTGGTCGCAGGAGCAGGAATTCGCGCAGAGAATTCGCAACCCCGCTACGCCCAAGCCGTCCAAATAACCGGCATGAACTTTGATTCGGTAGTGGAACGCGTCACGCGCCTTGCACGAACTCGCGCGGGCTTCCGTCTATTGAGGTTCGTTCGTGCTCGATCGGTTGTTGCTGCAACCAACCCCCGCAGACTGAAGTCTGCGCCACTTGCCTTACTCGTCGCCTTGTTTCCCGCACTTGTATACGCGCAGGGGCGGCCCGCGCGGGATCTCTCCGGGCTGTGGCACTACGAGAGCTCCGGGGCTTCCGAACCCGTCGCTCCGGACAACCTGATTCCGCCGATGACTCCGTGGGCAAAGGCGCGATTCGACGCCGAAAAGCCGGGCTACGGCCCGCGGCGCGCCCCGGGCGGCAACGATCCGATGCTGCAGTGCGATCCCACCGGTTTCCCGCGCATCATGTTCATGAACACGCCCTTCGAGTTCGTGCAGCTGCCCGGCCGGATCATCCAGTTCTTCGAGCACGAGCACGAGTACCGCACCATCTGGATGGACGGGCGAAAGCTTCCCGCCGACGCGGATCCGGCGTGGTACGGCTACGCGATTGGACACTGGGAGGGAGACGACACGCTGGTGGTGGATTCCGACGGCTTTCGTGACAGCACCTGGCTCGGTTCCACCGGCTACCCGCACAGCGAAGACATGCGCATCACTGAGCGCTACCGGCGGGCGGACCACGACACTATTCTCTACGACATTACAATCACCGACCCCAAGGCCTACACGGCGCCGATTGTCGGTCCGCACAGAATCATGAAATTGCGACCGCACGATGAAATGGTGGAAGAAATCTGCGTGCACTCCGAGGAAAAAGCATTCGCGGATCGGGTGGCCGATCCAGCGACGCCTGCGCGCGCGAAATAAATCGGGAGAAAGCGGAGCGAACTACTCACTTCGTGTACGTTCCAAATTTCTGAGCTACGGGTTTCAGCGTCGGATAAAACTGCACGAAGGTGTGTTCGACCGCGGCGTTGTCATTGTGGCATTGCCAGCATTGCGCTTTGGGCAGCGCCTCCGCGCTCGCGGCGTCACCGCGAAAACTGAAGTACGCCCACTTGTCCGCGAAATGCGTTTCGTCCTTTACTTCCACCGCCAGCCCGTTGAGGTCGGTCTGAAAGTGTCCGGACTTGTTGATGGAACCTTTGGATTCGGCCGCGCGTTCCTCGAGGACGAATACAGTTTTGTCCGGCCATTTCCCGCTGGCTAGAAACGCCTGGTAGGCCGACTGCGGAACGAAAGAATTCGTGAACTGATCCACGCTGCCGGCGGCCGGGTTGTAGTTCATTCCCAGGCCGGAGGACAGAAACACCCACTCGCGATAGCCTTCGGGACGCACCAGCTTCGCGCCGTCGTACCTGGGCAGCGTGCCTGGCGTCTCCGCGGAATGAATTTGGCGTCCCGTGGAAAGCGCCGCGAGCTCAACCAGCCCGCCGAGTGCCGCGACGCAAGCAAGGATCAGTGCGCATCTCACGAGATACCTCCTTCGCACTTCATAGCGGGAACGCCGGTTCGCTGCCTGCTCAGAATCCGTACAGCCGCGCCGGATTATCCACCAGGATTTTTTTGCGGATCTCGGGATCGGGCGCCCATACCGGAAGCTGGTTTAGCAGGCGGCCGTCATCGATGGAAAACAGCGGCATGATGTCGGTCTGCTTCCGTCCGGGGTACGGCGTCGAATCGGGATGCGGCCAGTCGCTGCCCCACAGGACGCGGTCGGGGTTGGCTTCGATGAAGGCCTTGGCGAAGGGCACGACGTCCGGGTAATCGGGGCCTTTCGTCGACGCGCGATAGGCGCCGGAAATTTTCACATAGGCTTTGCCGGACTTGATCAGCTCAAGAAGATCGGCGAAGCCCGGCTGCTGCATACCGAGATCGGCCTGCACGCCGCCGAAATGATCGAACACCGTCGGCACCGGCGAGGCGTGGACCAGATCCTTGAGGGCCGAGGTCACCGCCAGATTCACGTACAACTCAATCATCCAGTTGTGATTCTTGAAGCGGTTCATGGCCGCCTCGTAGATCGGTCGAGCGGATGCCGGAGCGGTAGGGCCGGTGACGCCGGAGATGATTCGCGCGCCGCGAATGCCGGCGCGGTACATGGAATCGAAATCGGCCTCCGGAGTCTTGTCATTCACGACGGCAATGCCGCGGGCGTTCGCGCCGCGCGCCTTCATGCCGTACAGCGTGGCCGAGTTGTTCGTGCCGTAGGCGCTGGGCGTGACGATGACCACTCGCTCCATGCGCAGGGCGTGATGGAGCGAAGCCATCTCCGAAGGTTGCGTGCCCTCCGGCGTGTTGACGCGCTGTGGCGAAAGGGGAAATTTTTGCGGATCGCCGTAGTAGTGGGTGTGGCAGTCGCAGGCGTGCGGCGGAACATCGAAGTTCACCGCCGTGGACGGTTGGGACGCCTTGGCGAATGCCGGATCGGTGTGCAACAGAGCTCCTGTGGCGATGGCACCCGCTACAAAATCGCGTCGCGTCAGCATGGGCGTCCTCCTGCCGAGCGATAATCTATACCCGGTCGCGCGGGGGCGCAATGCTTGTAGGACAGGCTTCAGCCTGTCTGGTTTTGGTTAGCGTCAGGCGCAAATCTAAACCAGACAGGCTGAAGCCTGTCCTACTCGATTCGACGCGCCTACCCGGAAGTGATTTTTGAACTTCGTGTCTCCGCGCGATCCTGCAAAAGCTGATCGAGCGTGGTGGCCAGCTGGTCGGCCGTCGTCGGCTTCAGGACGAAATCTCGAATCCCAAGTTGCTGCGCCTTCACCTGATCCTCCGGGCGCACGTAACCCGAGGTGATCACCACCGGAGTGCCCGGCCGGATGGCCAGCACTTCGCGCGCGAAGTCGAGGCCGGTCATCTTGGGCATCGATAAATCGGTCACCACGGCATCGAACTCGGAGGGCCGGGAGCCGAACTCGTGCAGCGCTTCAGCCGCGTCGATGAATCCGGTGACGCGAAAGCCCAGCCGCGTCAGCAGGCGGTTGGCAAACAGCACCAGCGCCTCTTCATCGTCGAGGTACAGGATGTGCCCGTGCCGCGTTCGCGGGGCCTGCGGAGTTTCCGGCGGGCGCGCCTTCGCGGGTTCCGAGGCGGCGGGAAAGTAGAGATTAAATTGTGTTCCGCGGCCGACGTCGCTATAGACGGTGAGGGCGCCGTCCAGGCTGGAAACAATGCCGTGCACCACGGAGAGGCCGAGTCCCGTGCCCTGCCCAACAGGTTTGGTGGAGAAGAACGGATCGTAGATGCGCGCCAGCGTTTCGCGGCTCATGCCGCAGCCATTGTCACCCACGCACAAGCGCACGTAGTTTCCGACATGCAGGCCGGGAGCGCGGCCCACGTCTGCGGGGCCTACTTCACAAGAATCCAGCCGCAGTTCGATCACTCCTCCGCGGTCTCCAATCGCGTGCGCCGCATTCGTCGCCAGATTGACAATCACTTGATGAATCTGCGTCGCATCGACGGCGACCGCCGGCAGGTCCGGCTGGAACTGCATCTTGATTTCGATATTGGCGCGCAAGGTCGCCCGCACCAGCTTCACCGCTTCTTCGACCACCGGCTGCATGGGCTGCACGTCGCGTTTCTGTTCGGTGGGGCGGCTGAAGGCCAGAATTCGCCGCACCAGGTCGGCGGCGCGCGCTCCGGCCTTGGCGATTTCTTGGAGGCTTTCCTGGACAGGATGGTCTTCGGGCAGATCGGCGATGGCCAGTTTCGTGTTGCCGTTGATGGCCAGCAAAATATTGTTGAAGTCGTGAGCGATTCCTCCGGATAGCGTCCCGAGGGATTCCAACTTTTGCGAGCTGAGTTGCAGAGCCTGGGCCTTCTTGAATGCGGTGATGTCCTGGTTCATTTCCAGAATCCGGCTGGGCTCTCCCTGGGCATTGCGGTGCAGAATCCACTTGCTGGCGACGGAAACGCGGCTGCCGTCGCGCCGGGTGTGGATGAGTTCGCCTTCCCAACCGCCGCGCGCATACAACGCCCGCTCGATCTGCGCGAGAGGCATTGGATATTCGGTCTGCAGCAACTCGCTGGGACTGCGGCCGATCGCTTCCTTCTGGGAGTAGCCGTAAAGTTGCTCGGCGCCGCGGGTCCAGAGAACGATGTGCTTGTCCATGTCCCAGGACAGTACGGTGGCGAGACTCAAGAGCGAGGCCTGCTGGCGCAGTTCCTCCTCGGCTTTCATTCGCTCGGTAATATCGCGCAAGATCACGGTGAAGAGTTTTTGTCCGCCGACGGTCACCTGGGAAATCGAGGCTTCGATGGGAAACTCCTCGCCGTTCGTGCGCAGCCCGTAGATCGAACCCATCTCCGACATTTTCCTTCGGGTGGCATTAGTTTCCGCAAATTTGCGGATGTGCTGCGTGTGCGCGCTGCGGAATAGCTTGGGTAGAAAAGGGTCCAGGGGTTGGCCAATCACCTCGTCGGACTTGCAGCCGAACATGCTCTCCGCGGAGGGATTGAACAACGTGATGTTGTGCTGCTCATCGACGGTGATGATGGCGTCCATGGCCGAGCCGATCACGCTGGCGAGGCGCGCTTCGTCTTCCTTGATGGCGCGCTCGATCCGCTGGCGCTCGGTCATGTCACGGGTCACTTTGGCGAAGCCGTATTCGCGCCCCTGCTCGTCGCGCAACGGCGTAATGACCACGCTGGCCCAGAACCGCGATCCATCCTTGCGGTAGCGCCAGCCTTCTTCCTCGAAGCGTCCCACGGATCGAGCGATTTGCAATTCCCGCTCGGGCTTGGCGTCTGCCACTTCCGCCTGGGAATAGAAAACGGAAAAATGCTTGCCGATGATTTCTTCCTCTTTCCAACCCTTGATCCGCTCCGCGCCCAGGTTCCAGGTGGCGATGTTGCCGTCCGTGTCCAGCATGAAGATGGCATAATCACGCACTCCGACCACCAGCATGTGGAAGTGAGCCTGGCTGACCCGGAGCTTTTGTTCCTGCGATTTCTGTTCGGTCACATCCTCCAGGACGCCGTGCCACAGAACGCTGCCGTCGCTCTCGCGCTGCGGCAGGGAACGCCCGGAAGTCCATTTCAGGGTTCCATCCGGACAGGAGATCCGGAATTCATCGTGCCAGAGGGTGAGGTCTTCGGCGGACTCGATGATGCTCTTTCTCACATGTTCGACGTCTTCGGCGGGGATCCGCTGGAACAGCAAATTGCCGTCTCGCGCCAGCTCTTCGGGAGAAACGCCATACATCTTTTCGATCGACGGGCTAACGTAAGGAAAACTAGTTCGCCCGTCCGGCCACTGCTGGAACGAATAGATGGCTCCGGGGGCGTTCGCGGCGACTTTGGCCAGCTTTTCCTGGCGTTCCAGCCGGGTCCGTAGTGATTTTTCCGCTTGCCGCTGCACGCTGCAATCTCGAAACAGCAGCACCACGCCAAGAACTTTTCCGTGAGCGTCGACAATCGGAGATCCGCAATCGGCGATCGGCGTTTCCCGGCCGTCGCGCGCAACGAGCAGCATGTGATTGGCGCGCTTGGTGGCCTTGCCTGACCGGAGGATCGAAACGGCCGGGTCCTCCATCGCCTTGCGCCCGCTTTCTTCCACGATGTGGAACACCATGGACAGGGCCGCCCCCTGGGCTTCAGCGCCGCGCCAACCCGTGAGCCGTTCAGCCTCGGCATTCATGTAAGTGACGCAGGCATATTCGTCCGTGGCGATGACGGCGTCGCCGATGCTGGCCAGCGTCATTAACTGCAGTTCGGTGCGCGCCTTCAGCGATCCATTGGCCTTCTGCAAGTTCCGGCGCGCGCGGTGCAGGGATTCCGAAAGCGTGCTGACCAGCGCGCCGGCCGCCACCAGAGCGCTCAATCGGCCGAAGTCGGCGGCATTTTCGATCTTGAAATTGTGAATGGGGACCGCGATGAAATAATCCACCATCAGCACGCTCAGGGCAGTGGACAACAGCCCTGGACCGAGCCCTCCGAGGAATGCGCTGACGACGATCGGAAAGACAAAGAGGATGGGCGCGCCTTGATTTCCGATGTGGCTGGACGCCGCCAGGTAGACCAGCAAAGTGCCCGCCGTCGTGGCGGCGGCCATGGCGTAGTCCGACAACCCTTTTCGTCGCGGCGCCGGCATGGGAACTGGCTGAGGCAGGCGGCCTGACGGTCCGGACGTGCCGGATGAAGCTACCGTTTCTGTAGTGTTCATGGACTTCACAGTCTCCGCGAAATGGTGACGGATCGCAGGCAAGCTTCAAGGTGCGCAGCTTACCGCCGGAAGGGGGGCTGAAAACGCGTTTACTGAAAACAGAAATAAGAAGGGGAATTAAATTATGACTCAGAGGGACGAAAAATCAAGGAAACAGACCGGGCAGATAGCGAACCTGCCAAGATAGCGTTTCCACGATAGCGCATTTTGTGCGCGGGGAGAGCAAAAAGCCAGATTTCAATAAGGCCGTTCTCCAGGCGTTGACTTAACCGATTCATAGAGGGCGAGGAGTTCGCCTCTCAAGTTCGCAACTTGGGATAATGTTTATTCCTGGTCTGCGCAGAGGGCCTAGTGCGGATGAAAAACGCCTGCACCGCTGTTTCATTATTGCTGACCTTCTGTTTTTCCTCCCTCTTGGTGGGCTGTTGGCCGCAAACTTGGCATCTGGCTGCGAGCAAAAGCGGTAATACCGTTCAGATTTGTCTCTCAAACGAATCGACGTGCCCGCAACCCGGCGGAGTGAGTCCCAGCAGTATTTCCGTTTATCGCTGGGATTCGATGCATGACAACGAGCTTGTTTGGGACGCAGAACCGGACAATCCTGAGACGAGTGGCAGAATTAGTGGATTGCTTACCTATGGAGTACCACCGAGTGGCTGGAGCAATAAGACGGTCCCGCCGCCATTGGTCTGCGGGAAGGCTTATCAGGTGAACCCCGCCGCAGATAAATTATTCGGGCTTAAATGCGACGGGTCCATCATCGTTATGGATTTTCCGCACCTGGAATATTTTTTCCGGAACCTGGAGCCTCCGGATGGATGGGAAAAACGTTGAGGCAATTCAACCATCTGTATCGGTTTGAGCAGGGTCTGCCTGCCTCCATTTAATGATCCCGACCATGAGAACAAAGGGGGTAAGACCCAAGAGGACCAAGCCGAGACCGAACAGAAAGACCTTCCCCCAGAAGTTGCCGTGACTATCGAAGGAATCAACTAAGAGAAAAACCCCACACAAGCCGACAAAGATCGCAGCTCCCATGAAGAACAAAGGTAAGCACACCCGAAAGAAAAGGGAGCGTGAGACCGGCATTAATTCCTCCGACCGTTGGTGGAAAGGCGTTTCCGTGTCGATTCAGCTGAAGTTGGCTCCGGGAGGTCGGTGTGGTGCACTACAGCTCCGGAGGCTCTGTGGGCCAGACTTTTCACTTCCGCACTGCACTCCTGGTCATATGCCCGCAACGGTCGCACAAGTACATGATCAGGTGCTTTCCGGCTTCATCCTTCATCTTTTCGGAGTGAATGAGTCCACTGCAAGCCGCGCCATCATTGCGATGCTCACGGGGATATTCCTTACCGGCAAGTGTTTCGCACCCGGCGCAACTTCTATCCCCGTCACGATGCGGCCTTCCATCGGGATTGAACCGAAATGTCCTGTCCATCCTGGCTCTCCGATTGCCAATACGGTTGGATACAACAATCATATCATTCCGTATAAAATCGGTGAAGAATCCGTATTAAAACTCATTGACCAGCGCGCGGGCCGCAAGGCATCAGAAGCTGGGAGCGGCCATTTTGCCGCCGCCGCACACGATCCCGACGCGCAGTTGTTCGCTGCCAACGCCTCCCCTATACTCGGCGTCTAAGCCTTCGAGGCTCTCGAAAAGATGCGAAACAGCGAAGCGCAAAGATACGCGCGATGGTCGCTCGCGGCGGCTGGACTTCTGGCCGTGGTGGTGGCGGGTGTCTATGGGCGAAACGCGTGGCTGGCCAGACAGGCGGCCAAAAAGGCGCCCCCCGCTGTTCCGGCGACCGTCGAGCAGCAATCGAATGAGTTTTCGTATTCCAAGGTGGAGGGCCAAAGAACGATTTACACCGTGAAGGCTTCGCGCACGACGGCCTTCAAGGAAGGGAGCCGGAATCTCCTTGAGGATGTGGATATCGTGGTGTACGGGAAAAAAGGGGAGCGCAACGACACGCTGCGCACCAAGGCTTGTGATTTTATCTCCAACACCGGAAGGATCAGCTGCGCCGGGGAAGTCCAGATCAGCTTGCAGCCTGCCGGCGCCGCGCCGGGAAATCCCAACGCCATCCAGGTGGCTACGTCCGCGCTGACATTTGACCGCGATTCCGGCGAGGCGCGAACCGAGAAGCCGGTTACCTTTCGCTGGCCGCAGGGCGAAGGCCGCGCGGTGGGCGTGAACTACGACTCGAACAATGGAACGCTAGGGCTCGCGCACAATGTGGAATTGAATCTTTCGACGACGTCGGCAGCGCTTCCCGACAATCTCGTGGCTTCGGACGGGAAACTTGACGGAAAAATTGTGCACGTGGCCGGTGACAGCATGTCCTTCCAGCGGGATGCGCGCGTTGTAACGGTGAACGGAAACGTTCATGCGCAGCAGGGGTCGAATGAACTGCACGCGGGAAAATTATTGCTGGAGCTGGACGCCCAGTTCCAGGCGCGGAGGTTTGTGGCCAGCGGCCAGCCGCAGCTCCGGGAGCTGAATCCGGAAGGGCCGATCGAGCTGAGCGCCGATGAAATTGTTTCGCGGCTGCGGCCCGATGGATCGGTGGAGTCGGTGGTGGGCACCGGAAACGTGCACGGCACACGCAACACGCAAGTGGGAGGGGATGGAATCGATGCCGGACGATTGGAACTGACGCTGGCGTCCGCCGAAAACTTGCCACAGCTATTGACCGGCAGTAACGGAGTGAAATTAACGTCAACAAGCGCGGCGTTTAATGGCGGAACGCGCCACGTGGAGAGCGATGCCCTGGAAGTCCACTTTTTGAGTGCCGCGAATGGCGGGCAAACTACGGTTGAAAGTGTAAACACGCTGGCCCCGGCGCGAGTCGATTGGCAGAGCGTGGCCCTCGTGAACGGCAAGACCGTTCCGCAATCGACCCGCATGACCGGCAAGCAAATGAATCTGAAATTCGGCGGCCAGAACCAACTGCAGCAACTGGTCAGCACGGGTGGCGTGGAAGTCACGCGCAAACTCGGCGACGCGCCGGACGAGATCACCGCTTCGCGCGAACTGATCGCCAATTTCGACAAGACCGGGGAGTGGTCGACCATCGACCAGACCGGCGACGTCCACTTTCACGATGCCGTGCGATCCGGACAAGGGGACCGCGGGCATGTCGAGCGGGCCTCGAATACGGTCACGCTGGACGGCTCGGTGATCGTTGCCGATGCCAACACGCGCACCACCGCGCAGTCCGCCTCCTTCGCCTCATCGGCCAATACGTTGCGCGCCGACGGGCACGTGCAGACCACCGATCTGCGTGCCGTGCAAACCAGTATCGCCAATCTGGCGCCGGAGCCGGCGCACGTTTCCGCGGACCACCTGATGGCGGATACGGTGCGCGGCCATGCCGTCTATTCCGGGAAAGGAAGACTCTGGCAGGGCCCGTCGGTAATCGAGGGAGACACCATCGAACTCGACAGCGCCGCGCATACCGTGGTGGTGAAAGGGAAAGTGCGCGGGGTTTTCCCGCAGGCCGCGTGGAATCCGAAATCGGGCGAGGGTCCCGGCCGGGTCTTGAGCAAGCCCCCGAAAACGGTCGCCGATAAGATGGCCAGTCCATCCGGGCGCAGCGCTCCGCAGTTGGGCCATGTCCGCGGGGGCCTGCTGACTTATTGGGAGAACGAGTCGCGGGGACGGATCGAACAGGACGCCCGGGTGGACTCTGAGCAAGGCTCGCTCCAAGCCAATCAGATCGATCTCTATTTTTCCGACAGCGGTGCTGCAAGCGGCACCAAGCAGCTGACGCGTTCGGTGGCCAGTGGAGACGTAACCGTCCGGCAGGACGATCGCCGGGGGACTTCGGATCGCGCGGAATATACCGCTTCCGAAGGCAAGTTTGTTCTTTCCGAGGGCAAACCGACTTTATATAGCTCAACTGGCGACACCACGACGGGGCGTCAATTGACCTTCTATTTTGCTGATGATAGGATTCTTGTAGATTCGGCGGATGGTTCGAAAACTGTGACTCTGCACCAGGTCGAGAAATGACGGGGCATGCTCAAGTTCCAGGCCGTCGAACTTAGCAAATCATATCGCGGCCGAAAAGTCGTCGATGATCTCAATCTGGAGATCAGCCAAGGTGAAGTGGTAGGGCTTCTGGGCCCGAACGGCGCTGGGAAGACGACAACGTTTTATATTCTGGTGGGTTTAGCCCGGCCGGATTCCGGGCGCGTCCTGCTGAACGGGGACGATATTACCGACCTCCCTATGTACCTCCGGGCCCGCAGCGGGATCAGCTATTTGCCGCAAGAACCTTCGGTTTTCCGGCAACTTACGGTCGAAGAGAACCTGATCGCGGTCCTGGAAACGCTGCCCCTGACTTCCGAGCAGCAGCGTGACCGTCTTGAGGAGCTATTGGCGCAGATGAAGCTGCAAACAGTAAGAGCGAATGGGGCTTATACGCTGTCCGGAGGCGAGCGGCGCAGGCTGGAGATCGCCCGGTCCCTGGTTTTGGAGCCGGCCTTTATCCTGCTGGACGAGCCTTTTTCGGGGATTGACCCCCTGACCGTAGTCGATATCCAAAAGATTATCAGCGAGTTGAGCCACGAGGGAATCGGCGTTCTTGTTACGGACCACCAAGTGCGCGAAACTCTAAGCGTAACCAATCGCGCCTACATCGTCCAAAACGGCAAGGTACTGGCGGCCGGGACGCCCGAGGAACTGAGCCGCAACGCGGAAGTCCGCCGGGTTTATTTGGGCGATCATTTCCGTTTGAACTGACTTTGCTTGAACCGACGCTGGATTGATTTGAATCGACGCATATGAGCTGGCTGCAGCCAAAACTTCACCTCCGGGTCGCACAGAAGCAGATCCTTACCCCGGGTTTGGTCCAGATGGTGAGTGTTCTGGCGCTGAATCGTCTCGAACTGCGCGAGATGATCAACCAGGAAATGGTCGAGAATCCGGTCCTCGAGGAATTGACCGAAGAGAGCGTTACCCCCGAAGATTACAGCGACGAAACCTTCCTGAAAGCAGAGACCGAAAAAATTCCAGAGAAAGACGTGTCGAGTCCTTTCGAGGAATTCGACGTGGCTTCGTTCTTCAACCAGTATCTCGATAGCGGCGGCGGCAATCCGGAGCGCGGCGAATCGGAAGTCATCGAGCGGCCTTCCTTCGACAAATTTCTTTCGTCGGCGCAGGGGCTTACCGAACACCTCACCTGGCAATTGAGCGTCACGGTGTGCAATGACGTGGTGCGCGAGATTGCGGAGACGATTATCGGAAATCTCGATGAAAACGGCTACCTGAGCGCGTCGCTGGAAGAAATTTCCTCCAACGGAAAGTACTCGATGGAAGACGTCGAGGAAGCGCTGGCCGTGGTGCAGGAATTCGATCCGCTGGGCGTCGCTTCGCGCAACCTGCGCGAGTGCCTGATCACCCAGCTGCGCACGCTGGACGGGCAGAACGCGCTGGCCATGCAGATCGTGTCCGAGTGCCTGCCGAAACGCCCGCTGGCTGCCAGCGAAGCGGAGGAACTGAACCCGGAAACGCCGCTGGCGCGGTTGCTGCAGGCGAACCAGTTGAAGGAAATTGCCCGCGCCCTCAATCGTCCGGTGGAGCTGGTGAAGCGCGCCGTGGACGTGATCAAGAAACTCGATCCGCGTCCCGGCCTGCGCTACAACAAAACGCAGCCGCGGCTCGTGGAGCCCGACGTTTATTTCCGCAAGGTGGACGATCAGTGGCAAGTCTTCATGAACGATGATGACGTTCCGCAGTTGCGGCTTTCTCCGGTTTACCGCCGGCTGATGGCCCGCGATGCGGCCGACCGCGAGGTGCGCAACTACGTAAAAGAGCGCGTCACCGCCGCGATGCAATTGATGAAAAGCATCGAACAGCGCAAGCACACCATCCTGCGCGTCTGCCAGATCATTATTCAGCGGCAGGGCGAATACCTCGATCACGGCGCGGACCATCTGAAGCCGATGATGATCAAGGAAGTGGCCGAAGAAGTGGGCGTACACCCGTCCACCGTAAGCCGCGCGGTTTCCAGCAAATACGCGCACACGCCGCAGGGAGTGCTGGAGCTGCGCTCGTTCTTCTCGGAATCGGTGAATGGTCCCGAAGGCAGCAACATGTCGCTGCAGACGCTGAAGCGCCTAGTCAAAAAAATGATCGACGAGGAAGACACTGCCCACCCGCTCACCGACGATCTGATTGCCAAGAAACTGGACGACGCCGGAATCCACGTCACCCGCCGCACCGTAGCGAAATATCGCGAAGATCTCCGCATTCCAAGCACGCACCAGCGCCGGGTCAAGGCGTAGGCTGGTCCGCATGAAGCGCCGCAAAGCGCGCGACGCCCGCCAACTGGTGGTTCTCACCGGACTCAGCGGCTCGGGCAAGAGCACCGTTCTGAAGACCTTCGAGGATCTCGGCTTCTACTGCGTTGATAACCTTCCCGTCGCTCTGATTCCCACATTCAGTGAATTGCACATGCAGGTTGGCGGCGCGATCCAACGCGCGGCGTTGCTGGTGGATGCGCGCGAGGGCGGCCAACTGGAAAAATTGCCGGAAATTCTTCTGCAGTTGCGCGGCGAGAATCCGGTGACGCTCGTTTTCATCGAAGCGAGCGAGGACGCTTTGCTGCGGCGGTTCAGCGAGACGCGGCGGCCGCATCCCCTGGGGCATGACCGTCCGGTGCTGGAGGGACTGCGGCGCGAGCGCGTGCTGATGGAGCCGATCCGCAAGCTGGCCGACGTGGTGATCGACACCACCAAGTTCAACGTGCATGAATTGCGGCAGTTCATCATCCGGCGGTTTCAGAAAGCGGACCGCCGCCCGATGATGGTTTCCCTCGTGAGCTTCGGGTACCGCTACGGGCTTCCCGCGGACGCCGATCTGGTGTTCGATGTGCGCTTCCTGCCGAATCCGCATTTTATTCCGAAGCTCCGTAAATACTCAGGGCGCGATCCGCGCGTGGCGAAATACATTCGCTCGTTTCCTCAAACCGGGGAATTTTTGCGGCGAGTTGAAGGCTTGCTGGTGTACTTGATCCCGCACTACATCCGGGAAGGGAAGAGCTACCTGACGATTGCGTTTGGCTGCACCGGCGGGCGGCACCGCTCGGTGATGCTGGCGGAAGCCGTGCGCAAGACCCTGCACGACAAGGGATATGCATCCAAGGTAGTTCATCGCGACCTGGCGAAATAATTGCCTCGAGCGAGGCGGGTTTACGGAGGTCGGGACTTCAGTCCCGACAATGACTTTTTGCGAGTTGAGGGCTTTAGCCCCTGAAACTTCAGCGGCTAAAGCCGTCAACAATCGCTGCGAGTACGGCCGAGCTAAAGCTCGGCCCTCCTAAAGGCTGACGAACAAAGGCACGCGTGCAGGGGATGGAGTCTCGTCGCGTGGCGGCTTGACAAACGCGGGGGCGATTCGTAGCGTACCAAGCGCGCGAGGTTCGTCGCACTCACGGGGGATCATCTACTTCTTTGAAGAAACGGGAAGAACTCGGCCGTTTGTTACGCTATGTGATGCCGTACAAGATACGGCTGGCCGCGGGCGTTGTTTGCCTCTCCCTCGTCGGTCTCGCAGAAGGCCTGATCGCGCTGATGTTCACCCCGATTTTCGACCGCGTGCTCAATTCCAACGCCCCGGACAACAAGCTGCGATTGATTCAAAATCCGTTCACCCACCAGACGATTTATCTGAACTCCTTTCTTCCCGCGCGGATTCACAGCGTAGGCACGATTTTTTCCATCGCGATTCTGACGGTATTCATCGGCAAGGGAGTCGCCGAGTATCTGGGCAATGTGCTGGTGCAGTTCGCGGGAATTGCCGGCGTCACCGACCTGCGCAACCGCGTTTACGCCAAGGTGATCCGCCAGCCGATCGGCTTCTTCCAGCACCATCAGACCGGGCGTTTGCTATCCACCGTGATTAACGATGTGGAGCGCGTCCGCAATGTGTTCTCCGAGTACCTCTCGCTGGGATTCCGCCATGTCTTTACGCTGTTTTTTCTGCTGGCCGTATTGCTGCTGACCAGTTGGAAGATGACGCTGGGTTCGGTAGTGCTGCTGCCGATGGTGGTGTGGCCGGTGCGCACTTTGGGCAAGAAGATTCGCCGCTCCACGGAGAAAATTCAGACCGGAGTCGGCGAGTTGTCGCAGATTCTGGAAGAGACGGTCAGCGGCAACCGCGTGGTGAAGGCGTTCGGGATGGAGGACTTCGAGATCGCCAAGTTCCGCGAATCGTCGCGGCGCCTGCTGCGGGAAAACATGCGCTGGATTCGCGCCGCGGTGGCCACATCTCCGCTGATGGATTTGCTGGGCGCGGTGGTGATCGTGCTGGTGCTGATGTACGCTCGCGTACAGATTAAGATGGGCGCGATGACGGCGGGAGTTTTCGTCACGTTCATTTACGCCCTCTTTAAGTCCTACGAGCCGGTGAAGGGATTGGGCACGGTCTACCAGCAATTCGAGCTGGCCTTCGGCGCAACGGCCAAGGTGTTTGAATACATCGGCAGCGCGGACGAACCGGAGGTGGAACCGGGACTGAAGGCGCTGCCGCCGTTCTCCCGCAGCGTGGAATTCGACCGCGTCGGATTCGGATACGATCCGGACTTGCCAATCCTGCGCGAGATTTCCTTTGAGGCCCGCGCCGGTGAAGTGATCGCCATTGTCGGCTCGAGCGGCGCGGGGAAAACCACGCTGGTGAACCTGCTGCCGCGATTTTATCCGGTCACGTCGGGCGCGCTGCGGATTGACGGCGTAAACGTGCGAGAGGTCACCCTGCGCAGCTTGCGCGAACAGATGGCTATCGTGACCCAGGAGACGATCCTGTTTAACGACACGGTGTGGAACAATATCTGCTACGGGCGGCCCGGCCTGCCGAAGGAGCGCGTGGAAGCCGCGGCCCAGGCGGCGCTGGCTCACGATTTCATTCTGGAATTGCCGCAGGGCTACTCCACCATGCTGGGCGACCGCGGGCAGCGGCTCAGCGGCGGGCAGCGCCAGCGCATCGCCATCGCCCGCGCGATTCTGAAAGATTCGCCCATTCTGATCCTCGACGAAGCGACTTCCGAACTGGACTCCGAATCGGAAATGCTGGTGCAACGCGCGCTTTCAAACCTTATGATGGATCGCACCGCATTCGTCATTGCGCACCGCCTGTCCACGATCCGGCGCGCGGATAAGATCATCGTGCTGGAAGACGGATCGATTGCGGAAACCGGCACGCACCAGGAATTGCTGGCGCGCGGCGGAATTTACGCGCGGCTGTACGAAATGCAATTCGCGGATGTGGATGACGCAGCCACTCCCGCGCCAAAGGCTGACCGATGAAGGCGACAACGGCGATGACGGGAATTTATTCGATGACCGGTTTCGCGCAGGCCCGCGTGGAGCGCGATGGCGCCTCCGTGCGCATCAACCTGCGCAGCGTGAATCACCGCTTCCTCGATCTTCACCTGCGCATGCCGGATGGATTTGAAGTTTTCGAGTCGCGCATCCGCCAGGCCATTCGCAACCGCCTGCGGCGCGGCCACGTGGATGTGAACATTTATTTTGAAGCGGGCGCTACGGG